>VMHT01183584.1_pt1 | contig 47085 bp, 42 predicted proteins | sample 4693611 | NCBI WGS metagenome assembly VMHT01 (sample SAMN12280063, study PRJNA550983) | marine metagenome | isolation source: seawater sampled from same location over 5 years 0.02-0.2 micron viral filtrate | place: USA: collected off the coast of southern California halfway between the port... ... | reverse complement strand
GCTTCCAATTCATCTTGGACCGCTTCTAAGCTTTCTTCGGTTACCGGCTCCGGTTCAGAGGGTTCAGAATCGGCCGATTCAACACTCACTGAAAAGCCCGGTTCGGTAATGGTGGTAATAAAATCACTTCCGCATTGATCGCCAAAGGTATCTAAGTCGACACAGTTGGGGGTGACGGTCATTTCTTCGCCGTATAAAAAAGTTGCATTCACTTTGGAACCGTCGGTTTGCACGATTCCAATCCCACCTCTAATCCCAACGGTCGCTGAATTGGTGCGAATCAGTGCCGGTTGTTTTTTAGTGACTTTACCACCAACAATTCTTAAAAGGCCTCGAGCAGTAACTTCCAAAGAGCCTTCAGCTGTTTGAGGATTATAAATAAAACGATCCAGAACCACGCTTGAATTAGGTCCAACAGAGAAAGCAGTCCCATCAAGCAACAGCATCTGAGCTTTACCAATATCATCGGTCTCAATCGTATGGTTTTGAATGATTTGATAACCCGCTTCAACCAGCCTGCGTTCTTGTTCAAGCGTTAGGTCAGTAGTGTTGCGGTTGACTGCAGCAGCCACACCAATTTGCTCTTGGGCAACAATGGAGGTGCTAAATAGTGTTAGTAATAGTAGTGTTGAATAAATTTTCTGCAATTTTTATTCTCTGCTTAATAACTAATTAATAGTTAATTATTAGTTGTAAAATGTATTTTATAATAAAAATGACATTTTGTCACTTTTTTATACATTAGAGCAGACTTAGCCTTTAAGCTAACTATTATAAGGGGTCTCTAATCATAGGAAAAGCAGGTGGCGAGTCACCAATTTGCACTTTACCAACCATTTCAAATCCGTAACGTTCATACAGTGATTTATTGCGCTCATTAGAAGCTTCTAGGTAGGCTCGTTGGCCTTTTTCATCAATCATTTTTAAAGCTTCTTTAAGTAAAAAGGAGCCGATGCCTTGGCCCTGCTTTGCTGGATCAACTGCTATGAATGCTAAGTACCAAGCATCCTCAGGATGAAAGGTCTCAAATTGCTCAAAAAATTGGGCTACGGCTTCCAATCTTTCTGCAGGAATATCATTAAAAGTTGGCTCTAAGACTGACTCATCGAAGACTTCGCCTGGAGGATGCCAAATGGAGGCGCCTGCAAAGGACTCTTCTGCAAAAAAGATATCATGCTTAAATGCTGCTTTTGAAAACTCTTCCATCCATTGATCAAAGCTATTTAAATATGCCTTTGCCTGAGGAAAAACCCATCTGATAAGCGCATCATCGGCAAAGCCAAGTTTAAGAACACTTTTAAGCTGATCTTTATCACTCGCTTGCGCTCGAATAATCTTGGGGGATTGCATATTAATTATGTGAACTGATAAATGAAGTTATTTGATCATAGTTATTATCAAAATGATGAAGTTGTTCAGTTTTTTCAAATAAGCCTCTTAAAGGAGTCGGTGTCTCAGTTAAATTAATATCTAGTTTTTTATAAACATTAGGAAACTTTGCTGGATGCGCTGTTGCCAAGACCACAAAATGATCCTTGTCTGAAGCAGACACCATCGCCTCTTGCATGGCTACCGCTGTATGCGGGTCAAGTAAGTAGTGATGATGCTGAAAAATTGATTGGATAATCTCTTGGGTTGCAGCGTCATTGACACTGCTTGAATTAAACAATTTATTTTTTTTATTCCAAGTAGTTTCATCCAACTCTATACCTTGGCTGGGAAAATTATTAAAAAGTTCAGCACACTTAGAAGTATTTCGATCTAAGAAAAAATCATAAACCAAACGTTCAAAATTACTGGCAACACTAATATCCATACTCGGTGAGATAGTTTCATGCACCTGTTTTTTAGAATAATCATTACTCCCAAAAAAACGATGCAAAATGTCATTATCATTCACTGCAACTGAGATGGTCTTAATGGGAAGTCCCATTTTAAACGCTGAGTAACAGGCAAACACATTACCAAAATTACCAGTTGGGATAGAAAAGTTTAGAGTTTGATGAGCAGCAAGCTGGTTATAAGCATAAAAGTAATAACAAATTTGCCCAACTATTCTTGTCCAGTTAATTGAATTTACAGCCAGCAGGTACTGATCAGATCGAAGAAAATCCCTTTGAATAAAAGCTTGTTTGACAAGGTCTTGGCAATCATCAAATGTGCCATTTATTCTTAATGCAAAAACATTATCAGCAGCAATCGTACTCATTTGCCTTCTTTGAACTTCTGACATATTACCGTTTGGCAGCATGATAAAGCTTTTAATGCGCGAATAAGAACGGCAGGCATCAATTGCAGCTGAGCCGGTATCGCCTGAAGTGGCACCTAAAACAATTGCGGTTTTGTCCTCTTGCTCAAGTACTTGATTAAAAAAAGCCGCAGCAAGTTGCAGCCCAAAATCTTTAAAAGCAGCCGTGGGACCATGAAACAGTTCCAGTATCGAGATATTTTCAATGGTCTTAATACCAACTAAATCTTTGTGCTCAAAATCATGCCAAGCATTCTCCACGATACTAATGGTTTCTTCATGAGTGAATGAGGAAGTTGTAAAATGCGGAACAATCTCCTTGGCAACCTCAATAAAGGATGGCAGACCTTTAATTTTTTCAATGTCAATTTGTGGCCAATGGTCTGGCATAAATAGTCCGCCGTCCTCTGCAAGACCTTGCATGAGAATGGAGGCAAAATCCTTATCTTTATCCCCGCCTCTGGTTGAATGAAATAACATTATTAATTTTCGATTCTAATAATTTTTGAAAAATTAATTTCTGATTGCTCAGAGAAATTTTTTAGGGCTTTTTGCATTTGAGATTCTTTGATCAGATCAGTAAAGACTACAACTGGAACCTTCCCATCCGCTAAGTGATCTTTTTGCACAATCTTATCTATGCTGATTTGATTTTCTGAGAAAATTTGACTTACCAGAGCCAAAACTCCTGCTTGATCTTGAACTTCTAGATAAACATAGTATGAAAAATCTAAGCTTTCAAAAGATTTTATCTTTGGCATGTCTTTAAACTCAGGATAGTTCATAGGAGCGCTTTCAACGTGCTTTGATAAAGCAATTAAGTCAGAGATTAATCCTGATGCTGTCGACTCTCTCCCAGCTCCAGAGCCAGCTATTAAAAACTCACCCAATAAATCAGTATCAATCTGGATACCATTTCTAACACCGGATAATCCCCCTAAACTTGAATTTTTATCAATTAGAACAGGGTGACTCCTGAGTTCTATTTCAGCACCAGCTTTCTTAGTAACTGCAAGGTGCTTAATGGTTAAGTTAAATTCGTCTGCGTACTTAAAATCTGCAGCAGAAATATTTTCGATACCTTCAATGTGAAATTTATTTGCGGGCAGATTACTATTAAGAGCAAGTGAAGAAAGAATTCCTATTTTATGAGCGGCATCAGTACCGTTAATATCAAGGCTTGGATCTGGTTCGGCATAACCCTTCTCTTTAGCCTCCTCAAGCGCAACCTCAAAAGAAACTCCATTCTCCATATTACTTAAAATGTAATTAGTAGTTCCATTCAGCATGCCAGAAATTTTGGAAACTTGATTGGCACCCAAGTCGTTAGAAAGCATTTTAATAATGGGTGTTCCAGCTGCTACTGCTGCCTCAAATAACAAATATGAATTTCTTTGATTGGCAAGATTGATTAATTCATTTCCATGCTCATACATAACAGCCTTATTGGCAGTAATTACGTGTTTGCCTGCATTGAGAGCTTTAGAAATTAATTCTCGGGCTGTATCAATACCGCCTATGAGTTCGACCACAACATCAATATCTTCATTTATTACATCGAAAATATCTCTATGAATTTTTATATCTCCTGGGTCACATTTGGGATTATCTCTTCTGGCCCCAATGCAAACGATCTCGTAAAGCTGATTATCGACCGATTGATTGAGCTGCTCAAACAAGCCAGTGGCAACATTACCCCAACCACAAATTCCAATTTTTAATTTAGGATTCACTTGACTCTAGCCTTGAAAATAGATCACTTGCGGGAATGTAACCTGGATACAAAACTCCAGACTTACTAACTATCGCAGGGGTTCCTGTAATACCAATACGTTGACCTAAAAGATAATGATTTATGACAGGATGATCATCACAAATGTTAATTTCAGGTTCTTTACCCTCCTTTTGAAGGGTTAATATTTCCCTTGGCTTAGATGAACACCAAGCTCCAACAATTTTATTATACGAAGAGGAATCGGGACCAGATCTTGGAAAAGCAACATAATTTACTGTGATGCCTATTTCATTATAGTCCTCAATTTCGCTATGAAACTTTCGGCAATACCCACAATCGACATCTGTAAAGACAGTAATTTCGTGTTTAGCTCGTTTTGCTGGGAAAGTAATGAAATCCGCCGAAGAAAGGTTTGACGAAATTAAATTTGCACGTTTATCTCGCTTAGCTTCATCAGTAAGGTTGTTAAGCTTTGATTCATCAATTGAATACAGCTCCCCATAAAAGAAATATTTACCGTCCTCAGTTACATAAATTGGCTGCAGTTCCCCAATATCAACTACCTTGATGCCATCAATGTTCGAGTCCGCAATTGCCTGTACCTGCATGCCTGGAGGCAGGATCTTATTTACAGCTGTTTCAACGTCTTCACCTTTGACTGCAATTACTAAAATCAAACTTATGAAGAGATTTAATTTCTTAACCATGGTTACCCTCGCGGATGATGCTTTTTAATCATCTCACTAAGTCTTTGTTTTGCAATGTGAGTATATATTTGCGTGGTAGAAAGGTCACTATGTCCGAGCAACATTTGTACCGACCTAAGATCGGCTCCATTGTTAAGCAAGTGAGTTGCAAAAGCATGACGAAGTGTATGCGGTGATATCTTGTAAGGAATGGATGCAATTTTTTGATAATGTTCAACGCGCTGCCAAAATGACTGACGTGTCACCTGAGATAGCTTTTGACTAATAAAAAAATATTTGCTGTTCATGCTTAGATTATTTTGCCTACGGAAATCTATGTATTGGTTTAACCAAGACAATGCACTGTCGCCAAAGGGGATAATTCTCTCTTTAGATCCTTTACCCAGGACTTTAATGACGCTTCTCTCAAAGTCAAAACTTGAATACTTTAAGTTCACAAGCTCAGAAACCCTTAATCCTGTTGCGTACATCAATTCCAACATGGTTTTATCCCGTAATCCTATAAAGTTTGCAGTATCCGGTGCATCCAATAGGGTATTTACTTCAGCCATGGACATGGATTTAGGTAGAGATTTTGGAATTTTAGGTAGGACTAAGTCTTGAAAAGGATTAGTTTTAATATGTTGCTGTTTTTTTAAGTAGATAAACAGTGCTTTTAATGATGAAATTTTTCTTGAAATGGATGCGGGAGCAAGCTCTCTTTTCCTTAAACTCACAATGAAACTTTCAGCATAGCTCAAATCAACTTCAGATAATTTTATTGCTTCATCTGCACACCACTGATTAAAACCGCCAATGTCGGTTTTATAAGAGCTTATGGTATTTTTAGATAGGCCTTTTTCTAATTGTAAAAATCTCAAAAAAGAATCAATAAGATGACTCTCTTTTGCATCCATAGCCATAATTATTCGAGTCTTTCTTTGATCCTAGCAGATCTTCCAGATCTCTCTCTGAGATAATAGAGCTTAGCTTTTCGAACGTCACCCTTCCGTTTAACTTTAATAGAATCAATTAAGGGGCTGTGAACTTGAAATGTTCTTTCTACACCAATACCGCTGGATATTTTTCTAACGATAAATGATGAGTTTAAACCAGCATTTTTGATGTGCATAACAACGCCTTCAAAAGCTTGAAGTCTGGTTCTTTCACCTTCTTTAACTTTTACTGAAACAACAACAGTATCTCCGGGTCTAAAAGGGGGCACATCTTCTTTTAATTGAGATTTTTCGAAATTTTGAACTATTTGCGCTGGTGACAATTCTTCTAGCTTAGCTGTTGAGACAGCTTCAGCTGGCTCTTCCTCAACAGCACTTGGTTCTTCAGCAGGAACATCAGCTTCAGGTACGGCAGTCTCAGCGGGTGCTTCAGGTACAGATTCTTCAGGCGCTGAAACTTCCTCAGCTTCGACAACAGTTTCCGCTGTTTCGGGATTAGAATCCACTGTTTCTGGAGTCTCCCCTGTTTCCGATGCTTCTTCGTTAGAAGCGTTATTTTCAATTTCTTTATCTGACATGTCTATGGCTTAAAATGTGCTATAGGATACGCTTAGAATCTAATTCTTCCAAGAGTTTTTTTTGTTTTTTTGTAAGTTTTATTTTATCAAATATTTCAGGCCTTTTCTCAAGTGTGGTCTTGATCGATTGATATACTCGCCAAGCTTTTATTTGTTCATGCTTTCCTGACAGCAGAATATCTGGGACACTCATTCCATCATAAACTTCAGGTCGAGTATATGAAGGACCTTTAAGCAGTCCATTAAAGAAGGAGTCTTCTTTAACAGACTCTTCTTTTCCGATGACAGAAGGAATCATTCTTGTAAGAACATCAATAAATACTAAGCTGGCTAAATCTCCATTGCTGAAGACGTAATCACCCAAAGAAACTTCTAAATCGACATATTTATCAATAAACCTTTCATCAATGCCTTCATATCTTCCATTCACAATAGTAATTTCATCATAATCAAGCATTTTTTTAGCTAGGTTTTGATTTAATTGCTTTCCTTGAGGTGAGAAATTTATAACGATATGTTTTCTCTTAGGTGATATTGATTTCAATGCTTTTTCAAGTGGCTCCACCATCATAATCATGCCCTTTTCTCCTCCGAACGGTTTTCCATCTATCTGACCATGTTTATTAATTGCGAAATCTCGTAATTGAATCTTATTTAACTCGATTACATTATTTTGAATGGCCTTACCGATTAATCCATGATCCAAAGCATCATAGATTTCAGGAAATAAAGTAATAAGATTGAATTTAATATCCATCAGTAGGAATCATACCAATCAACGTTAATAACTTTCTTTTCTTTATCAATATCAAAAATTATTCTGTTTTTAACAAAAGGAATAAGTAGTTTTTTTTCCTTGGTCTTAACTTCGAGCATGTCATTCGATCCATAATTATTAATAGCAATAACTTCTCCAAGAGCGTTACCATCTAAATTAATAACCTTCATGCCTATCAATTCATGCCAGTAATAACCATCCTCTAATTCAGGAAGGTCATTTTTATCCAAAAAAAGGTCTGAATTTTTAATTCTTTCTGCATCTTCAGGTGAATTGATATCTGATATTTTTCCAATAATTTTCTGGTTCTGTTTCTTTAAATACTCAAATTCAACAGGAACGAGTTCTGATTCAGAATAAAGAAAAAAGTTTTTATATTTTAAAAAAGCCTCTGATGATTCAGAAAATGAGTTTATGAAAAACTCACCTTTGAGACCTCTTGGTCTACCTACTCGTCCAATTAATATGTGGCTATCGTCTGAAGTATTACTTCTTTTCGTCATCTGATGGAGAATCTTCTTCGGCTGGAGCTTCTTCGGCTGGAGCTTCTTCTGCTGGAGCCTCTTCTGCAGGTGCAGCTTCTTCTGCTGGAGCTTCTTCTGCTGGAGCCTCTTCTGCAGGTGCAGCTTCTTCTGCTGGAGCCTCTTCGGCTGGAGCTTCTTCTGCAGGTGCAGCTTCTTCGGCTGGAGCTTCTTCGGCTGGAGCTTCTTCTGCTGGAGCCTCTTCTACAGGTGCAGCTTCTTCGGCTGGAGCTTCTTCTGCTGGAGCCTCTTCGGCTGGAGCTTCTTCTGCAGGTGCAGCTTCTTCTGCTGGAGCTTCTTCTGCTGGAGCCTCTTCTGCTGGAGCCTCTTCGGCTGGAGCTTCTTCTGCAGGTGCAGCTTCTTCGGCTGTAGCTTCTTCAGAAGCAGCCATTTCTTCAGCAAGTTTTGCAGCTTTAGCTTCTTTTTTTGCTTGACGTTTAGAATCTCTTTTTTCGAATTTGGCAGCCAGATCTTCTGGGGACATTTCAGCCTCTTGATGTAAGACCTTTACACGATCTGAGACCTGCGCACCCTGGCCCACCCAATGATCAAAGCGCTCAGTATTAAATCGTAGTCTTTCCTCTGAACCTCTTGCAGTTGGGTTGTAAAAACCAAGTCTTTCTATAAATCTACCGTCTCTAGGCATTCTAGAGTCAGCTACTGTGATAAAGAAATATGGGTTTTTCTTTGCCCCACTCTTTGCAAGTCTAATTACTACCATAAATTTTGTTAATCCTAAAAAGGTGTGTATTTTAGGGTAAGCTTGATAAATTTGATAGTGTTAATATATAAAAGATTAACAATTTATTTAATGGCTACTCCTTTCCTAATTTTCACCCTTTTAAGCCTCCCAAGCTATGTCTTGCTTAAAAGATTCTTTAGTAATGCTATTTCACTAGGTTTGATTGCTGCTGCCTTCAGTGCTTTATATGCATTAATCTTTGCACACACGGATTTTCTTTATGATCTTCATGTACTGGCAACGATTTTAAGTGTTTCTATCTTAATTATTACGATTTTCGAGGCATTATTATTGGAGAGGCACTCTATCAATCTAAAAAAGGGTTTGTCTGAATCAAGCCTTCGCACTCCAATTGAAAGCCAATTTAAGTTTCTACTAAAAGTTCTCGGGGTCGGATTAATTGTTTTAGTTTTTGCACTGGGAACAGGATTTTTAATCTACAGCGATCCAGATATTGAGTCACGAATCAAAATTTTGTTATCCTGCTTTGCTCTTGCTATCTACATTAGTGTTTACTTGGCAATGAAATACTCTAAACTGAGTGCAAAATATGCGCTCAGATTTCTTTTGATAACATTTTTATTAATAATAATTACGTATTTTCTTAACATTCTTATTATCGACAGGTATACATAAGCAGTGGAATCCCTAATATATTTGCTTCTCTTATTAGTAGCGCTTCTTATTTTTTCAGGTTTTTCATCAGGATCAGAAACTGGAATGATGGCCTCCAATAAGGTCAAGTTACGTCATAATTCTAAAAAAAGTAGAGGAGCAAGAAGAGCTCTAAGGTTACTAGCACGACCTGATATTTTGTTGTCCGCAATTCTGGTAGGTAATAACTTTGCTAACATTCTTGCATCATCGGTGGTGACCATAATCTTTATTGATTATTTTGGTGGTAATGTATTGGTTGGTTCAGTAATCCTTACTATTATTATTTTAATTTTTTCAGAAATTACCCCCAAAACCATTGCCACAGTGTATCCAGAAAAATTTGCTGAAAAGTCATCGTGGGTCTTAAAGGGCTTAATTTTTTTATTCAAGCCGATTATTGCTCTGACTAACTTCATAAGTTCAAGGTTATTAAAGCTTTTAAATGTTGATCCAGCAGATTCTGCTGAAAACGATAACCTTAATTCTGGAGAGTTAAGAACATTATTAAGTGAGCATGGAGACTTAATACCCGATCAATCAAGAACCATGCTCTCCTCGATCTTGGATTTAGAAGATCTTACTGTTGAAGACATAATGATTCCAGCTTCTGAAATGGTAGGTATTGATCTTAATAATCCTGATGAAGCTGAATCCATCATCAAGTCATCGTTTTACTCTAGACTCCCAGTTTACAGAGGATCCTTTGATAATATGATTGGGGTCCTGCATTTAAAAGATTCTCACGAGTTTATTGAGTGTATTGAGAAGAACCAATCGGTTGATCCCTTTTTATCTGAAACTTATTTTGTTTCTCAAAGCACGAAACTTACCCATCAGCTGAGGGAATTTCAAAATTTGGATAAAAACTTAGGCTTAGTCGTTGATGAGTATGGAGAAATTGAGGGTTTGATTTCCATTGAAGATCTATTTTCAGAAATAGTGGGTAAATTTAATCAACAAAACCTGCAAAAACCTGATGCCCTAAATGTTAAATCTGATGGTTCAATTATTGTTGAGGGTAATTACAAAATTAGAGATTTAAATAAACAGCTTGAGTGGGGACTGCCTGAGGATGGATCAAAAACAATCAATGGAATGATTGTGGACTATTTAGAATACATTCCTAGCAGCAACCTGTGCATGGAAATTAATGGTTATCAGCTTGAAATTTTGAATATAGTTGAAAATTCTATCGATAAAGTGAAATTAAAAAAGGGAGCCTAAGCTCCCTTGATTTTTAAAGAAAAAAACTATTACAAATAGTTAACAATCAAAGCAAATACTACTCCGAGCGCTAATCCCGAGTGCACTACAGCCTTAACCGATGTAATCATAGGATTCATTTTTCCAAATAAAGCATTGAGTTCAATCACAGCAATAATTGCTAATCCTACCCAAAGTCCAGTCAACTGATTGCCAATTAGTAATTGATTTGGCAATGAGCCTGCATGTGCGGAATAAACCATTAAATAAAGCATAGGAATAGAAAATAAAGTGTTAGTTCTGGATGCTAATCCTGCTTTGGCTCCAGCCTCTGCTGCATCGGGCGCACCGGCAATAACTTTTTTTTGATTGGGCCAAATTACGAACCAAACATTAGCAGCCATAATGGTAGCCATGATTGCACCTAAAGTAATACCAACATTGGTTGCAATACCTTTCCAGTAAAGCAAATACACCCCGGTAAAAAAAGTAAAAGCTGCAGCCCACCTAAAGTACCAAAGAGCATTTGGAACAAGTTTTTTTACAACATCAGATTTAGCATCAGCTTCAGACTCTTTAAAGTATTCAGTCTGAACAAAATTAAAATAATAAAGTAGACCTATCCACAATATTCCAAAGAGAATATGCAGTGTCCTCATTAAAACAGTACCTAGATATGCTTCCATATTACCTCCCTAGTAATAACAAGATTATATAACTTCCAAAAAAAAACGGGGAAAATCCCCGTTTTTTTTATAAATTAAGATGTTTTCTACATCATGCCTGGCATACCGCCCATGCCGCCCATATCCGGCATTGCAGGAGCAGCTGGCTCATCTTTAGGGAGCTCAGTGACCATAGCTTCAGTAGTGATCATCATGCCTGCAATAGATCCTGCAGCTTGAAGTGCAGTTCTAGTTACTTTGGCTGGATCTAAAATACCCATTTCGATCATGTCGCCATAATCACCATTTGCAGCATTGAAACCAAAAGCATCTTTACCTTCTCTAACCTTAGAAATGATGACAGACGCTTCTTCACCGGCATTGGTAACAATTTGTCTTAATGGAGCTTCAAGTGCTTTTCGAGCAATGTTCACGCCAACATTTTGATCATCGTTATCGCCTTTGATTTTTTCGAGAGAATTAAGTGCTCTCACAAGGGCAACACCTCCTCCAGGAACCACGCCCTCTTCTACGGCAGCTCTGGTTGAATGCAAAGCATCCTCTACACGAGCTTTTTTCTCTTTCATTTCAACTTCAGAACCTGCGCCCACTTTGATGACAGCAACACCGCCGGCAAGTTTGGCAACTCTTTCTTGAAGTTTTTCTCTATCGTAATCAGAAGTTGTATCTTCAATTTGCGCTCTGATTTGGTTCACTCTGCCTTCGATATTAGCTTGATCACCGGCACCATCGACGATGGTTGTATTGTCTTTATTTAAGCTAACTTTTTTAGCACTTCCAAGGTCTTCAATGGTTGCACCCTCAAGGGACAAGCCGACCTCTTCAGAAATAACAGTTCCACCCGTTAAAATAGCGATATCTTCAAGCATTGCTTTTCTTCGATCACCAAAACCAGGTGCTTTACATGCAGCAGCTTTTACAGTCCCTCTAAGGTTGTTAACCACAAGAGTTGCAAGCGCTTCACCTTCAATATCTTCAGCAATAATCAGCAAAGGTCTTCCTGCTTTGGCAACCGCCTCAAGCAATGGAAGCATTTCTCTGATGTTTGCAATTTTTTTGTCGTGAAGAAGAATAAGTGGATTTTCAAGCTCAGAAGTCATGTTGTCCTGATTAGTTACAAAATATGGAGACAGGTATCCTCGATCAAATTGCATACCTTCTACAACGTCAAGCTCATTATTGATGCCTTGACCCTCTTCAACAGTTATCACGCCTTCTTTGCCTACTTTTTCCATAGCTTCAGCAATGATGCCACCTACGTTATCATCACCATTAGCTGAAATGGTCCCAACCTGAGCAATTGCATTGTCATCCGCACACGGCACGCTTAATTTTTGGACAAAATCAACCGCTGCTGTGACTGCCTTATCAATCCCTCTTTTTAGATCCATAGGATTCATGCCTGCCGCTACAGCTTTATGGCCTTCGTTAACGATAGCCTGAGCTAACACAGTTGCTGTTGTGGTTCCATCACCTGCTTCATCGGAAGTCTGCGAGGCAACTTGTTTTACCATTTGTGCGCCCATATTCTCAAATTTATCTTCAAGCTCAATTTCCTTTGCAACTGATACTCCGTCTTTGGTGACCGTTGGTGCTCCAAATGACTTATCTAAAACTACGTTTCTACCCTTAGGTCCAAGGGTTACTTTTACTGCATCTGATAGGGTGTTTACACCTTGCAGCATTCTGCTTCTGGCTGAATCACCGAATTTAACATCTTTTGCTGACATATTTTTTCTCCTTAACTATAAAACTTAACTAATGACTCCGAAGATATCCCCTTCACTAAGAATGAGGTATTCTTCTCCGTCGATTTTTACTTCATTACCACCGTATTGACCGAAGATTACTAAATCTCCAGCTTTTACATCGGTAGCAATTAATTCTCCATTGTCCTGTCTTTTGCCTGGACCGACAGCAATCACTTCTCCCTGAGAAGGTTTTTCAGCAGCTGAACCTGGCAATACAATGCCACCCGCTGTTGTTTCTTCTTCTTCAGTTCTTTTAACTAACACTTTGTCGTGTAAAGGTCTGAGTTTCATATTTAGTCTCCCACTAATAAACGATTTAATGCCATTTTGGCAGTTAACTGATATCTATGGATTAAATATTTGAATTCAATAGTTTTTCACTAAAAAATTCATGAATTTAATCAAAATTAGGCCAGAGATTATACCAATCAAATCGGCAATTAGGTCTAAATTTGAATAATTTCTATAGGGTAAGAAAAATTGAATAATTTCAATAATAAGTGCATAAAAGACCAAGAAAAAAAATATGTGCCTTTGACTGGTGAAGTTTTGACTCAAATGAGCTGAAATTGATAAAAAAATAAAACCTAACATATGCAGCAACTTATCATTTAAAGCAGCAGACTCTTCTGAGTCTCCGAGGTTTGCAAAGGCAAAAAATGTTGAAATAAAAAATAATATATAAAATTGAGCTTTCAATTTATTTGCTTAAATATATCTTGTCTGATCATGATGGTGATTAATGCCGGTAGCGTTAATGCAGATGTGATTACAAAAAATAGAGCCCAGCCAACCTGCAAAGAGGTCAACACTATTAATGAATCTGCTAAGTAACCTGAGAAACCACTAAACAACTTTCCTGGTAGCATCATAAATGAGGTTAACAAAGCATACTGTGTCGCGGTAAATTTTTTAGAAACCAAGCTAGTTAGAAAGGCTATGTTAACAGTGCCTACAAAACCTGCTGCGAGGCTATCCATACCCACAATAATTGATAGCTGAGTTAAATTAGATTCAGAAAGTGCGCTAAGACTAAATAATAGATTTGTAATTAGCACAAGCACTCCACCGAATAACAAACAAGCCTTCAAACTAAAGCGCTTAATAAATTGTCCGCCCACAAAAAAACCTAAAATGGATGCCCCTAGGGCAACTGTTTTCACAATGGCTCCGATTTCGGTCTTGCTGTAACCCATATCAATATAAAAAGGCATTGCCATAGGGCCCATAATGATGTCGGTGAGTCTATAGGTAGCAATGATCAATAGTAAGATTGAGGCAGAAATTAAGCCAATCCTTTTAAAAAAATCTTTAAAAGATAAAAGTAGGTTCTCAACATAACCATAATTAACTGTTAAGGTTTTAGGTGTGTTTCCAATAAGTGCTCCTAAAACACCAATTAGCATAAAGAATGACAACATCAAGTAGACCGTTTGCCAAGAAACAAAATCTGCAAAGATTAGTGCGAGCGAGGTTGCAACCAATATTGATAATCGGTAACCAAACTGATAACTGGCTGCAAGATTACCTTGCTCATCCAAACTGACCAACTCAATTCTATAAGCATCTACTGCTATATCCTGTAATGATCCAAAAAATGCTATTAAGACTGCAGTTATTACTATGAAATCGAGGCTTGAAATAGGATCAAATTGACTCATCATCATGATTAAAATTAAGATCAACAGTTGCATCATGAGAATCCAGGATCGTCTTTGACCAACAGCTTGGTTAAGAGGCATTTTTATTCGATCTACAAATGGGGACCATAAAAATTTCAATGAATATGTAAGAGCTGCCCAGCTAATAAAGCCAATTACTGTTAAAGCAGCTCCAGCATCTCGCAACCAAGCAGATAGAGTTGAAAAGACCAACATGTAGGGAAGACCGCAAGAGAATCCTAGCGCAGATAAAACAAATATATTCTTCATCGATCTAAATGGTCTGTGTTTATTTTACTCCAATCAAAATTTGGTCCAGGATCTGTTTTTCTTTGAGGTGCAACATGCTGGTGACCAACAATATTTTTACTTGGGATCAAGTATTCTTTTTTTAATAAATTTAAGATTGAATTCAATGCTTCGTATTGTATTTCTTCAAAAATATCATCATCGCAACCCTCTAACTCAATCCCAATTGAGAAATCATTACAATTTTCTTGCTCTTTAAAAACTGAAATACCAGCATGCCAAGCTCTTTTGTGAAAAGGCACAAATTGGAATACGTCTCCAGATCTTGTAATTAAAAGGTGAGATGATACTTTTAAATCTGAGACTGCCTTAAAATCTGGATGATCGTCAGGATTAAGCTCATTTGTAAAAAGTTTCACAATATTTTCAGTGACATATTCACCAGCTGGCATGCTAATTGCGTGAATAATTATTAGACTAATGGATGTTTTTTCAGGTCTGGAATCATGGTTTGGTGAAGCAATAAAACGCGCATCATCAATAATATGATCAAAAATGTTCATGGATATGAACTATCTTAATTCAGGTGGTAACTTAAAGTATATGCTTTCTGAATTTCTACCTAACTCGGAAGCTTTTGTTTTGAAGTACTTTTCAAGCTCATTCACCAGTTCTCTTACAGTACTCTCAGGTGCAGAGGCACCAGCCGTAATTCCAATTGACCTATTATTCCTTAAATCAGATAAATTAATATCAGCCACACTATCAATTAATACTGCTTCAACACCACATTTTTCGGCCAGTTCTTTTAGTCGATTTGAATTAGAACTATTTATCGAACCAACCACAATTACAATTTCAACTTCTAAAGATAGTTGTTTAACTGCATCCTGCCTATTTTGAGTTGCGTAGCAAATATCACTACTTCTAGGCTGATGAAGCGATGGAAACTTAGCATTAAGAGCATCGACTATGTCTTTGGTATCATCCAAACTTAGGGTAGTTTGAGTTACATAAGCAATGTTCTTTTCATCAGATACTTCGAGTTTTTTAACATCATTCACATCTTCAATTAAATAAATATTTCTGGACGAACTAGGATCATGCCGCCCAATCGTACCTTCAACTTCAGGATGTCCTGCGTGTCCAATTAAGACAACGTCTCTGTTGGCGCGATTGTGTCTGATAACTTCATTATGAACTTTAGTTACTAAAGGGCACGTTGCATCGAAGTAATTCAGATTGCGTTCTTCAGCTTCATCTTCTACTGATTTGGCAACACCATGAGCACTAAAAATAACCCTCTCGCCGTCAGGTACTTCATCAAGCTCATCTACAAAAATAACCCCCTTTGATTTGAGGTCCTCAACAACAATTTTGTTGTGCACAACTTCATGTCGCACATAAATCGGAGAGCCAAACTTTTCTATGGCTTTCTCAACGATGTCGATAGCTCTATCCACGCCTGCACAAAAACCTCTGGGATTAGCAAGTAATATTTTTCTAGTCATGTTGAGCCTTATTGCTAATGTATTTTGATAGCTCTATTCCAAAATATAAAACTGCTCCACATGAAATATATGCATCTGCTAAATTAAAGATAAAAAATGGTGTATTACCAACAAAAAAGAGTAAAAAATCAGTAACGACTCCATCCATCGTTCGATCAATTATATTACCCATAGCTCCTGAAATAATAAGTATCAAGCCTACTTTTGAAGTTATGTTATGTTCTTGCTTAAAAAGTCTTACTAAAAAAATAGTAATGATCAGACCTATAAAGAGTAAAACATAATCAGTAAAAAAATTATTAAAATCCAAAAGACTGAAAGCTATTCCTGAATTAAAAGCCAACGTAATGCTGAGAAAAGGCAAAATATTTACTACATCGCCTTGCTGAAAGAAGTCCTCAACATAGCCTTTACTAAAAAGATCTACCAAAATAAGTGAAGCAGCTGCTATAAAAAACTTGATGTTAGACAAATTGTCTTACCTCGCCACCGCCTTCTATATTGAGCTCACATCTTGAACAAATTTCAGGATGCTTTTCATTCTTTCCAACAGAAGAACATCGATGCCAACACCTTACACATTTTTCATGAGCAGAATTAGAAACTTGAGCCTTAAATTTTTTGCCTTTTTTAAGATTGCATTCTGAGGTAATAAACAAGAAATGAAGCTCATCTCCAAAACGACCTAGCAAATCAAAGTCACTTCCCTCTAACTCTAAATCTAAAATAGTATCAAGCGAACCTTTAATATTGCCTTTATTCCTCTCTTCTTCAATTGCTTGATTTACCAGATCTTTGACTTCAAATATTCTTTGCCATTCAAGTTCGCCAAAAGAAGCTTCGGGCAAATCAATTGAGTATTCATCAGCAAGGAATACAGATTTCGATATTGAGTCAAAATAGGGATGCGTTTGCCAAATCTCTTCGGCTGTAAATGACAAAATTGGGCTGATCAGCCTCACAAGGATATTCATAACCTGATGTATTGCAGTTTGAGCAGATCTTCTAGCTATGGAATCTTGACCATTGGTGTACTGTCTATCTTTTATAATATCTAAGTAAATCCCCCCAAGCTCATTGACACAAAAATTATGAATCTTTTGGGTCACTAAGTGGTATTCAAATTTTTTATAAGAATCTTTCACCGATTCTTGCAAACTACTGACTTGATTTAGAATCCATTTATCCAGTTCTAACATATTATTATTTGGGATCTGGTTATCAACTTCAAAGTCATTAACGTTGGCCAGCAAGAATCTCAAAGTGTTTCTAATTCTTCTGTACTGATCGGAAACTCTCTTGAAGATTTCATCAGAGGCAACCATTTCGCTTCTAAAATCAGTATTTGCAATCCAAAGTCTTAGAATATCTGCGCCAAGGGAATCCCAAATCTTTTGGGGAGAGATTACATTACCTAAAGACTTAGACTGTTTTCTGCCCTGCTCATCAACCACAAATCCATGGGTTAAAACTGATTTATAAGGAGGTGTTCCATTAATGGCAATTCCTGTAAGCAAGGAAGATTGGAACCAGCCTCGATGCTGGTCCGAGCCCTCCAAGTAGAGATCTGCAACTAGGTCTGCGCCATAGTGCTTATCAAGCACACCAAAATGCGTGATACCTGAATCAAACCACACATCCAATATGTCATATGTTTTGACGTAACTCTCATGATCACCAATGAGGGAATCTAAATCAAGTTTGTCCCAGACCTCAACCCCATTAGCTTCTATGTGGTCTGCGATTTCTGCAAACAATGTATTCTGTTTTGGATGAATGTCTCCTGTCTCCTTGTGGACGATTAATGGAATCGGAACACCCCACCTCCTTTGTCTTGAGATACACCAATCAGGTCGGTCTTCAAGCATGGATATAATTCTTTGTTTTCCCCATTCAGGATGCCAGTCAACTTGATCAACCGCGGCCTTAGCTCCACCTAACAGCCCTGACTGATCCATGGATATAAACCACTGCGGCGTGGAGGTAAAAATTAATGGGCTCTTGTGACGCCAACAATGAGGATATGAATGATGGAAATCATCGGTATGAATTAAATTATTAGCTGCATCAATATCTTGAATGACTAACTCATCAGCTTTGACAGCCGGCAATCCAGCAATGGAAGAAAATTCATCTTTAAAAAAAGCATTTGCATTAAGCGAGTGAATGGTATCTAAATTATATTTTTTACATACAAAATAATCGTCAATTCCATGAGCTGGAGCCGTATGGACACAACCGGTACCCGTTTCAATGGTCACGTGATCACCATGAATCAAGATGGAATCTCTCTTAAGGTATGGATGCTCTAGGACTATATCTTTAAGCTCGCTACCTTTAATTCTTGAAATTTCTTTAATTTTTGAACCCCATGTCTCCTCGCATACTTTCATAAGATCAGATGCGATAACAAAAAATCTCTTAGAACTTTCGCAAAGTGAATATTTAATTTCTGGACCAATAGAAACTGCTACATTGGCTGGAATTGTCCATGGTGTAGTGGTCCAAATAATAAACGCACACTCTTGAATGGTCTCACCAAAGTAGGCGCTTAGTGACTTCAATGATTCTGACTTTACTGGAAAGTTTACATAGATAGATTTAGAAATTTTATCCTGATACTCAACTTCTGCCTCAGCCAGCGCAGAACCGCAGTCATAACACCAATGAACTGGTTTTTCGCCTCTTTGCAGGTGACCGTTGGCAACAATTCGACCCAGTGCTCTGACAATATCTGCCTCATAAGCTGGATCCATTGATTTATAGGAATTCTTCCAATCGCCCAAAACTCCTAAGCGTTGAAAATCCTCCATCTGATTTTCAACTTGTGTATCAGCATAATCTCTGCACGCTTTGATAAATTTATTTTTGTCTTGAACTGTTTCACTCTTTTTTCCATGTTTCTTTTCTATGTTCAACTCAATAGGTAAACCGTGGCAATCCCATCCTGGAATGTAAGGAGCATCTTTCCCTATCAATGAGTGATACTTAATGGTGATGTCTTTTAAGACTTTATTGACTGCATGACCAAGATGAATATCTCCATTTGCATAGGGAGGTCCGTCATGCAAAATAAATTGCTCGCTACCACTTCTAAGTTTTCGAATCTCATCATAAAGATTTATTTCATTCCAGAATTTAAGAATTTCTGGTTCTTTTTTAGCAAGCCCTGCTTTCATAGCAAGCTCTGTAAAAGGAAGATTTATGGTATCTCTATAGTCCATAGAATTAATTATTCAGTAGTTTTTTTGCGACGTTTATATCTTTATGAATTTGATCTTTTAAAGAATCTATATTATCAAACTTCTTCTCTTCTCGGATCTTATTTTTAAATTCAACTTTAATTCTTTTGCCATAGATATTTTTATTAAAATTAAATATGTGTACTTCCAATACTGGAGAGCTACCCCCTACTGTAGGCCGGATCCCCATATTTGCAATGCCGTCTAGAGAGTTGCCATCTATTGAACAAGAAACTGCATATACACCGCTTACTGGTAAACGTTGCTTAGGCATCCAAAGGTTAGCCGTTGGTATGCCAATGGTTCTACCTAATTGCTGACCTCTTACTACTTTGCCAGAAAAATAGTATGGCCTACCTAGCAATTGACTTGCTAACTTAAAATCATCTTTTTGGAGTGCCTCTCTGATCGATGTTGAGCTTACTCTTCTATCTTTAAAAAGAATCGTTTTAGTAGATACAACTTCAACATTAGAACTTTGCCCCCAATCGGTTAGCATTTTGAAACCTCCAGCTCGATCCTTCCCAAACCTAAAATCATCTCCCACCCTTAGATACTTGAGATTTAATTGCTCTAAAACTTGATTGATAAATTCTTCTGGTGACATGCGATTTAGTGCAGGGTTAAACTTTAAGAAAAAAGCAAAATCAATGCCGTAATCTTTTAACAAAGTTACTTTTTCTCGCCATGGACAAATACGAGGTGGACTTTTTTTTGCATCATAAAATTCTGCAAAATATTCACTTGCATGTGGCTCTGTAAAAAAAACCATGGAGGCAAAATCAGATCCTGTAGCATGTTCCTTAACAGAGTTTAAGATATGTTGATGGCCAAGGTGTAAACCATCGAAATTACCAATGGTTGCACTTAGCTTCAGGTCACCAAAGCGTGCTTTAAATAGCTCAATGTTTTGCAATCCTCTAATTAAATACATTTATTGATACAAATCCTTAGGACGAATACCCAAAACAAATGAAGCGAGTAAAAAAATTGCAGCTGCAACACTAATAACCAAAAGGATGCTTATGACATAAAACATTCCATCAAAAATAGAGAAATTAACTAGATCAGTAACTGCCAGCAAATATAAAACCATTAGCAATGTTGCAAAAGAAATTTTGAAGATAAATTTAATAAAATCTAATGATATGAATATCAATTTCTCAAAACTTAAGATCACTAAGAGAATCAATACACTCACAACAGCAGCTAATGAGGATCCAAGAGCTAAGCCGTAATGACCAAAGCCTAAATAAAATGCAAATAGGTAATTTAAGATTATATTTATTAATAGGCTGAAGATAGCGACATAAAGTGGCGTTTTGGTATTTTGCTGAGCAAAGAAGCATGGAACCAATACTTTCATCAGCATAAAAAATGGCAACCCAATTGTGAACATTTGTAATCCTAAATTTGCCATCATTACATCATTAGCAGTAAAGGCACCTCTTTGGAAAAGCATCTCTAAGATTTGATATCCAAAAATAGCTAATCCCAAAGATGAAGGTATGCCAATAAATATCACCAGTTTAATGCCCTTCATTAACGTACTCTTAAATTCTAAAAGATTTTCATTAGCAAAATGTTGAGTTAAGTTTGGAAGAAGGACGGTGCCAATTGCAATTGCAAAAACACCCAAAGGAAATTGAATTAACCGATCCGAAACATACAACCAAGTTGGACTGCCGGGTGAGAGAAGTGAAGCAAAAATCGTATCGATTAAGAGGTTGATCTGTGCAACACCTCCAGCAAGAATTGCCGGCAATATAAGTAAGCCAAACTTTCTTATGTGCTTATTTTTAAAATCAAATTCTATCTTGGGGATAATACCAATGCGAGTTAGAGGAACCATTTGCAAAAGTAGCTGTAAAAACCCAGCCAATAAAACTCCCCACGCAAGTGCAAATACAGGAATTTCAAAGAACTTTGAAGCAAATACTGCAAAAATTATTAAAGTAAAGTTGAAAATCAGAGGCGTTGCAGCGGGAACGGAAAAGAAGTTATGTGAATTTTGAATGCCAGCTGCAAATGAGACTAATGAGATCAATGCAAGATAAGGAAACATAATTCTAAGCATCTCCACCGCAAGGTATTTAGTCTCAGAATTAAAATAAAATCCCGGTGCAAAAAAGAAAATAAAGATTGGTGCAAAGATTAGTGCAGCAATAGTAAAGAAAAACAATACGGTGATCATTAAACCCAATAAAGAATTTAAAAATGTATGGGCTTCAGTTTCTTTATTTTTTGAGATTAACGATTTATAGATCGGTATAAAAGCCTGACTGAATGCGCCTTCAGCAAAAAACCTTCGAAAGACATTGGGTATTTTGAGTACAACAACAAAAACATCATGGAATATTGAAGCGCCTAGCAGGTTGGTGGTTGCCATATCTCGCAACAACCCCATAATCCTTGAAGCAAATGTCCAGCCACCTACTTTGATTGTTGAAAACAGAGAGCTCAACTAAATACCTATTATTAACAGTTTATTTTTTTTCAAAATCAATTGCTGCCGAGTTAACACAATACCTTAAACCAGTTGGATTAGGACCATCATCAAAAACATGGCCTAAATGGGCATCGCATTTACTGCATCGAATTTCTGTTCGTTCTCTAGATAGTGAATAATCAGGAAGCTCATCAATCGAATGCTTATTTTGAGCCTCATAAAAGCTTGGCCAGCCACAGCCAGCGTCATATTTTGTTTCAGACTGAAAAAGAGGCTCACCACAACAAATACATTTATAAGTTCCCTCATCAAAATGATCCCAGTATTTTCCTGTGAAAGGACGCTCTGTCCCTGCTTTACGTGTTACTTCATAAGACTCACCAGAAAGAGCATCTTTCCATTCTTGATCTGATTTATTGATTTTGTCGTTCACAATTAATCCTAATGGCTACTCTGGTACCTTCCAACCTCTAACAATGTAAATAAATACGGTATCAACTATAGCTATAATAAATTTAAATATGTATTTTACCACCGCAAGCCCAAATGCTTCTGCAAATGATAAATCTGTTGCGATAACCCATGTAAATTGATAGATAAGTGTATCTATTAATTGAGATGTCATAGTTGAAAGATTATTTCGAAGCCAGAGCTTTTTCCCATCTGTTTTTTCTTTAATATAGTTAAAGAACCAAACATCAAATGTTTGGCTAGCTAAATAAGCCATTAAGGAGCCGATAATAAAAATTGGTGAGTATTGTGCCAACGTTGATATAGCACTGTGAACCTCTAAGGCTGAACCGGATAATGAGGAGGGAAGAAAATTAATACTTAGCCAAAGGGTAATCATCACAGCAATATTTGCAAAAAATCCTAAATAAACAGCTCGATTAGCTTCATTTTTTCCAAACTTTTCATTTAATAGATCAGTAGCAAAATAGATACCTGAGTACAAAATTGCACCCATGCTTACATTAACTGAGGTTCCAAAAATTTGTAACTCAGAAATCTTTCCTCCTTGAAGATTGCCAAGGATAATTCCTAAAATTACTGCTGCGTAAAGACCATACTTTCCAAAAAATCGATACAATAAAATCACTAGGATTAAATCGTAGAAAACTACAAGTAACCAAAGTAGCTCTTGATTGTTGATAAAAAAATCCATTACTTTAAGCTTAAATATTAATTAACTGTGGTGATTAAATCATAAAACCCCAAAACATTGGAGAAATATAATGTCTGAACTTGGTTTTTACAGATTTGCAAAAAAGGATCCCTCAGAAGTAGCCATTATTGGGCCAAATGAGGAAGCTATTTCCCGCGGAGATTTGTTAAAAAAAGCAAATCAATTATCCCATGCTTTACGCAAATTAGGCCTCAATAAGGGAGATACCGTTGCAATAGTTTTACCAAATTCGATTGAGTATTACATTGCTTATATGGCCTGCTTACAGGTAGGCTTTTACATGGTCCCTATTAACTGGCATCTTGCGGGTCCAGAAATTGCCTACATTCTCGAAGATTCTGAAGCAAAAGCTTTCATTGCCTCGGGATCTCATCCAGATATGAGAGATGCATGCCTAAAGGCTGTATCCTCAATAAATTTTGATTCAAAAGGATGCATCGCTATTGATGGCTTGGAGGGTTTTATTCATTTAGATGAATTTATTGAAGGTGAATCCGATGCTGATCCCGAGGAAAGAACTGCAGGTCAAGTTATGAACTACACCTCAGGAACAACAGGCAAGCCAAAGGGAGTCAAAAGAAGTTTGGTTGAAGGTGATCCAGATGATGTGTTAAGCATATTTGCAATGATTCTAAGTTTTTTTGAGATTCAACCTGAAGAAAAAAACGTTCATATAGTTGGTTCACCTCTTTATCATACTGCTGTCATTGTTCATTCAACTGCTGCCTTGCATTACGGACATAGTCTTGTGGTGATGGAAAAATTTGATGCTGAAAAAATGTTGTATCTGATTGACAAATACAAAGTGACAACCTCACATATGGTCCCTACTCAATTTCATAGACTTCTTCAATTACCTGAGGAAGTTAAAGATAAATATGACTGCTCATCAACCCGTGCGATGATTCATGCAGCTGCACCATGTCCAGTTCATACTAAACAGGAAATGATAGCTTGGTGGGGAAATTCTATATGGGAGTACTATGCTGCTACTGAAGGTGGTGGAACTGTGGTTGGAGCAAATGAATGGTCAAATTTTCCTGGGACTGTCGGAAAAGCATGGCCAGGTGCAGATATAAAAATTATTCTTGATAATCAAGAGGAAGCTCCGGTAAATGAGCAAGGCACTGTTTATATGAGACTAGGAGACGCAACTAAGTTTGAATATAAAGGTGATAAAGCAAAAACTCAAAAAGAAAGGCTGGAGCTTGATGGCTCGGTCTATTTCACTGTTGGTGATATTGGGTATCTTAATGAAGAGGGATATCTTTTCTTGTGTGATAGAAAGATAGATATGATTATTTCGGGCGGTGCTAACATCTATCCTGCTGAAATTGAAAGTGTATTTCTAATGCATCCAAAAGTTTCAGATGTTGCAGTTTTTGGAATTCCAAATGAGGAATGGGGTGAAGAAGTTAAAGCTGTGATTGAACTTAATGATGATTCTTTTAATGCAGAAACAATTACAAATGAGTTAATGGAATTTGCTTCAGAAAATCTTGCAAAAATGAAATTACCAAGATCTCTCGATATTATTGAAAAATTACCAAGAGATGAGAATGGCAAATTATTTAAACGTAAACTTAGAGACCCTTACTGGGAAGGACATTCAAAGCAAGTCTAATGGAATTCAATGCCGCTGATATCTTTGAAGGAGTTGTAGATAGAGTTCCTGATAGGGAGGCAATTGTCCATGGATCAACTCGTTTAACCTATAGAGAATTAGATTCGCGCAGCAACAAAGCAGCAAATGCTTTAAAAAAACTAGGTATAAAAAAAGGAAGTCATATTGGGATATATGCCTTTAATTGTGTCGAGTGGCTAGAAATAATGCTTGGCGCTTATAAGCTTTGCGCAATACCAATCAATATAAATTATAGATATGTTGAAGAAGAGCTTAAGTACCTGATTGATAATGCAGATATGGAAGCTATCTTTTATCACAAACAATTCAGTAATAAGCTTGAAAATATCAAAAGTCATTTACCGTTATTAAAGGATTTTATCTGTATTGAGGATGATTCAGGTAAAGATGATGTAATTGATAAAAGTTATAATTTTGAAGATCTTATTTCCAATGAGGATGAATCTAGATTAGATGTTGATAGATCTGGAGATGATAAATATATTCTCTATACCGGAGGAACTACAGGAATGCCAAAAGGTGTTGTATGGCGCATGGAAGATGTGCTCATGACCCTTGGTGGCGGTATTGATGCAGTGACTGGTGAGAAATATCCAACCCCTGAAGCCTTTGCAGATAAATGCTTGCAAGATCAAACCATTGCCCTTGCATTAGCCCCCTTCATGCATGGTGGAGCTCAGTGGCAGTCATTTAACTCTTTTTTTTCAGGTTGGAAATTAATCATCAACGATCAAGTCTCGTTTGATGCTGACTACGTTTGGGAGGTTGTTGCTAAAGAAAAAGTCATGAACCTTACCATTATGGGTGATGCAATGGGTCGACCTTTATGCGATGCACTTCCTAGGGCAATTGAAAAAGGATTGGATTTATCTTCATTGTTTGTTTTATCAAGTACGGCTTCGGTTTTTAGTGCATCCATCAAAGATTCCATCTTGGAATATCTGCCTAATTTATTCCTGATCGATGCTGTTGGTTCATCTGAAACTGGCGCAACAGGAGTTAATATTCATACTAAAGATGGCAAATTAAAAGACTCAGGTGGCGGTCCAAAATTCACAAAACCTAATTTTAGTGAGATCTTAAATCTGGATACTAAAGAAGTTATTCCGCCTAGTGATACAGAAACCATAGGATATTTAGCAAGAAAAGGTCATGTGCCTGTTGCTTATTACAAGGATGAGGAGAAATCAAAAAAAACCTTTATTGAAGTTGGTGGTGTAAGGTATTCAATTCCTGGAGACATGGCCAAATATGAGGAAGATGGTCAAATGACGTTGCTAGGAAGAGGAAGTGTCTCAATAAACTCAGGTGGTGAAAAGATATTTCCAGAAGAAGTTGAAATGGCCCTCAAGGCTCATCCAAATATATTTGATTGCTTAGTTGTGGGTGTTAAAGATGCTAGGTGGGGTCAAAAAGTTGTTGCTGTGATTCAAAGAAGAGAGAATGATGAACTATCACTAGATGATATAAAAGATGTTGCATCTAAATATATAGCAAGCTACAAAATGCCAAAAGAAATTGTTTTTTCTGAACTAATTGAAAGGGCTCCATCAGGAAAGCCAAACTATCAATGGGCTCAAGGATTTGCAAATTCAAAATTAGAAATTAAATAAATATGAGAATTGAGACTTACATACCAGGACTATCAAGAAATACGGTGGATATAGTTAAGCATGCTGAATCTCTTGGTTACGATGCTTTGGTATCGGGTGAGTTAAATAATGAACCTTTTTTACCCGTATTAGTTGGCTTAGAACACACAAACCTAATCGTACGTACTGGTTTGGCTATAGCCTTTCCAAGAAGTCCTATGACTGTTGCTAACATGGGATGGGATCTACAGTCATTTTCTAATGGGAGGTTTCAACTAGGGTTAGGTACACAAGTTAAGGGTCACAATGAAAGGCGATTCAGTGTTCCATGGTCACCGCCTGCACCAAGAATGAGGGAATATGTTCAAGCAGTGAAAGCTATTTGGAGTTGTTGGAAAAATGGAGAGAAACTTGATTTTAAGGGCGATCACTATACGCATACTCTAATGACACCTATGTTTACCCCTCCCCCAATGGATGCCGATCTACCTCCGATTTATGTGTCCGGCTTAGGTCCTGGTATGGCAAGAATTGCTGGAGAGGTTGCTGATGGATTGCTTCTTCACCCGATGTGCTCCCTTCCATACATCAAAGAAATTATTCTGCCCGCTGTAAAAGAAGGTGCTGCTAAAGCAAATCGTGATCCTAAAGAATGTGAATTACTGTGGGGTGGATTTATTGCTACTGGAGAAACGGAAGAGGAATTAGCTAAAGCCAAAAGAGATATCGCTGCAAGAATAAGCTTTTATGCATCAACAAGGACTTATAAACCAGCATTAGATTTTCATGGTTGGGGAGATGTTAATACTCAGCTGCATGAATTATCTATAGCTGGAGAATGGCAAAAAATGTTTGATCTCGTAAGTGATGAAATGGTTGAAACCTTGGGTTTTTGCGGCTCAGGCAAAGAAGTAGCTAATAATCTGAGAGACGAGCTTTCCCCAATTTGTTCTGCGGCTATGTGGAATGAAATTGAACACCTTGGAACTGATCACTCACAAGATGAACGCATGCATGACCTAATTAAAATCGTTAAAGCATAAAGTGATCAAACAGCATTCCTTTCTGGATATGGGTGCAGAATTTTATTCTGCTCAACCTGCTAAACCACCAGCTGATCTTGAATTAATTATTGATAATCGTGAATTAAGGGAGCAAATAGGACTCACTGATGAAGACTTAAAAAAAATACAATCTTATTGCCTTAATCCTAATGCAAATGACTTTGATACCTTTGCAATGGTTTACGCTGGACATCAATTTGGTCAGTTTGTTAATCAACTTGGAGATGGCAGAGGAATATTTTTAGGGCAAACCAAACATGATTATGATCTACACCTCAAAGGTGCTGGAAAAACGCCTTATTCCAGATTTGGCGATGGAAGAGCTGTGCTTCGCTCCTCCATAAGAGAATACATTGCATCTGAAGTAATGAATAATCTTAATATTCCTTCAACCAGAGCAGTGGGATTATTTAAAAGCGATGAAAAAGTATTAAGAGATTCTTATGAGCCAAGCGCTGTATTACTTCGATCTAGTCAATCACATATTAGGTTTGGACATTTTGAATTCTTTCATTACAGAAATAAAAGTAAGGAAGTCAAAAAACTTGCAGATTACGCTATTGAAAACTATTCCGTATTTGATGAAAGTGCTGAGGAACCTTACGTTGATTTTTTTCAAACAATTGTTCAAAAAACAGCTCAAATGATTTCAAAATGGCAGGGAGTTGGCTTTTGTCATGGCGTGATGAACACAGATAATTTTAGCATCCTTGGTGAAACTTTTGATTATGGTCCCTATGCTTTTATGGAATCGTTAAATCCAGAATTTATTTGCAACACATCCGATTATGAAGGGAGGTATAGATATTCGAATCAACCTTATATTGGCTTATGGAATTGTTCTGCACTAGGAGAAGCACTAAAAATCTTAATCCCTGAATCTAAAATTGAGGAAATACTCAAAACTTATGAGCATGAATTCTCATCAAACCTGAGAAAAATTTATCTAAATAAGTTAGGTTTGACTGAGCATCAACCTGGAGATGACGAGTTGATTCAAGATTATTTAAGCCTTATTAATAATGAAAGCTTGGATTACACAAAAAGCTTCCGATCTCTTATAAAAATTATTCAAGATGAGGACGTGATTAAGGATTTAGGTAGCCTAGAAAAATGGAAAAAAAGATTCCTCAAGAGACATGAATTAGAAAAATCAGATTTAAAAGATAGACTAGATATGATGAAATCAATTAATCCTCATATAACTCCAAAAAACTTTCAAATTCAGAAAGTTATTGGTGCAGTAGAGAAAGGAGACTATGAAGCGTTGCATAGTTTCTGTGATGCATTTAAGAGCCCTTTCGAAGAAAATTCAAAAACACAGTTATTTGATGAACTTCCCGATGAAAATGAGGCTAATATTCGAACTAGCTGCTCATCCTAATTATTTTACCTTTAAGTAAAATATGTTACGATAAATTTATAAAACCCCAGAAAGGGTTATCGATATTTTACTGCTTTGTCCTTAACCCTTTCATCCTCTCAATCTAACTAAATTATTTAAAAATTTGTCCATACTTTCATCTCTGTTAAAGAAGTCATTAAAGTTAAAATTTATAAAATCTCTTCTTTGCGGATGACTCGATCTTAACTGTAAAAAATTTTTTCCACATGCCTGTTTGAATTCGTCAGATATTTCATTAATAGGAAATTCACTCGTAAACATACCCAAAGGAAAATCATGAGCATGGAAATTATTTACGAATGTATCAAACGTGATTATTTTTGAAGCCTCTAGAGCAGAATAAGAGTGTTCAATCTTATCCAAAAATTTTGCTGTCCTGATAAACTTACAAGCATCAATTAATGAGCCTCTCTTGCCATCAAGGCTGTGACCAGCAATGTGTGGAGTTGAGATATATGCATGCTTGAGCACTGATTCATTTACCTTTGGTTCATTTTCCCAAACATCAGAAATGTAAAGAATAGACTCGCTTTGTAGAAGAACTTTTTCATCAACAATCCCACCTCTAGAAGTATTAATAATAATTTTATTTGTAAGAGATTTAATATTATTTTTATTTATTAGTTGAAAGGTTGGATCCTCTCCTACTCTGGTAAAAGGTGTGTGAATTGTAATCAAATCACAATTGAAGATTGTCTCAAGATCAACTAAATTCTCATCTTCTAAAAATGGGTCATTGGCATGCCAAGAAATATTAAAGGCACTAAGAGTTTTACCGAGTCTTTTACCTATATTCCCGTAACCGATAATCCCAACAGACTTTTGACTACTAAATAATTCCTCAGCAATTAAGGTCTCAATAACAGCCATAACATAATGAACAACTGACCATGCATTTGCACCAGATGAAAAAAAAGTTTGGAAATTTTTTGAGTTTATTAAATCGTCAGAAATATGATCTGTTCCGGAGGTTGCAGAAGCAATTACAGAAATTTGAGAATCCTTAAGAAATTCTTGATTAAGCTTTGTTACTGACCTGCAAAGAATTGCGTCAGCTGATTTTATTTCACTTGTTGTAAGCTCAGTACCAACAAAAAAAGATTTTTTAAAATATTTTTTGGGGAGAATTTTTTCAATTAAATTTGAATATTTAAAAAATTCTTTATCTATAAGAACAAGCATTAATGTGATTTATCTCTGAATATTAAGCTTTTGATCCAGCTAAATGTAGAATTTTTTGCTAACGTATATCTATCAAGCATGTCAAAGTCGTCTGCAAGTTTTTTTGGATCTGAAAAGAAAGATTCTCTACTGACGAATTCACCCTTATCTAATTCTTTTACTAACTTAGCTGGGTTGCCTGCATAAACTGAGTTTTTTGGTACATCTTTTGTTACAACCGAACCTGCACCAATAATACTGTTTTCACCAATAGTTACTCCTTTACAAACTATCGCGCTGTCTCCGATCCAAACATTTTTTTCGAGCACAACTTCTTTAGGCGAGCCAACGACTTCGGTACGATCATAAATTCCATGCCAGTCCGAATCAGTGATGTATGCTCCATGTCCAAACATGCAAGCATCACCAATAGAAACTCTTTGAGCAGCAAGTATTCTTACTCCCGGTGATATCAAGGCATAGTCCCCAATATCTATTTCGCCCTCCCATTCACCTACATCCCAAGAAGTAAGCTGAATTAATGCATCTTGCTCGCCAATAATAGTAGGAAAATTTCCAATTGAGACATTTGCACCAAAAACTTTTACATATCTTGGCTTAAATACTGCGTAGCCCTTACCAAAACTCTTAAACTGAGGAGATAAAAAATGATTTACATAAAACCTGTTAATTCTTTTATCAAGTTTTTTTATCCAATATGGTCGATTATCTTGTCTAATGTACTTCTCCCATTACCAACATATGAGTATCATACAATTCATATTTTTATGAGCAAACTGATTTGAAAGATTACCTGAAAGAATTAAAACAATTTCTTAAATTGGGTATACCAATTTATGGTAGCCAAGCTTCCTATGCTGCAATGGGTCTTACAGATACCATTGTTGCTGGACGAGCAGGTGCAGTAGAGTTATCCGGTGTTGCCATTGGATCTTCTGTAGCAAATCCACTTTTTTTTGCGCTTAGCGGATTAATGTTTGCAATTACGCCGATCGTTGCACATTTATTTGGTGCCAAACGATTAAAAGATATTTCACTAAAAATGAAAGAAGTGATTTGGATAGCATTGGGAGTTGGCATAATTCTCACGCTTGCTTATCCACTAGCTGGATCATTACTAAGGTTCTCATCAATTGATAAGGAGATCCTTGAGGTAACTTTTGGATATTTAAGTGCTTTGTCGATTGGAGCAACAGCTATTGTATTATTCACTGCTCTTAGGTGTTTTAGTGAGGGAATAACGCAAACAAGACCTGTTTTTTGGGTCGCTTTCGTTGGGATGTTAGTCAATATTCCATTAGATATAATTTTGGTCAATGGCTATTTTGGTTTGCCAAAACTGGGTGGTGTTGGATGTGGATTAGCGACTTCATTTGTTTCTATTGTCATGTTGATTTGCATGACGGTTGTAATTCAAAAAGGTAATCCATTCAAAGAAATTAAAATTTTTAATGAAATAAAGTTTCCAAAATTTTCTACACTAAAAGAACTGATGGCGCTTGGTATTCCAATTGGCATAGGGATTTTTGTTGAACTCAGTATGTTCTCTGGAGCTGCAATCATTCTAGGTCCCTTAGGTGATGTTGTGGTTGCAAGTCACGCTGTAGCTCTCTCTATTGCAAGCTTTTTCTTTATGATGCCTCTTTCTATTGGATTGGCATCCGCAACAAGAGTTGGAAACCTTTTAGGAGCTAATAATTTAAATGGAGCGAAAATAGCCTCATTTTTTTCCGTTGGGCTTTGCCTGATTGGTGCCTTAATAAATGTTTCATTAATCTTGTTGTTTACAGATGTCTTAGTAAACCTTTTCACAACTGAAAAGGCAGTATTTGCTGCTGCGGTAAATCTCTTGATATTTGCTGCCATATTTCAATTACCTGATGGAATGCAGATGGGTGCACTTGGAAGTTTGAGAGGATATAAAGATACTTTTATCCCAATGATATTTCTAGGTGTTGCTTATTGGATATTTGGATTACCCATTGGGTACTACCTGACTTATTATGGTATTAATGAGCCTATGGGAGCAGGAGGCGTATGGATAGGAATGATAGTCGGTTTGACTATTGCAGCAGTATTATTGATTAATCGACTAAGAAAAATTTCTTAACCAATTATCTTTTTGACAGTCTCGCCTATGTGCAACAAACTCTCAGCAATATGAACGCCACTTTCTTGAAGTTTAGAAATCTTATCTGCAGCTGTTCCTTTGCCGCCTGCAATTATGGCACCAGCATGTCCCATCCTTTTTCCAGCAGGAGCTGTCTGACCAGCAATGTATGAAATAACCGGTTTGCTAACATGATCTTTAATATAATCTGCTGCATCCTCTTCAGCCGATCCTCCAATTTCACCGACCATTACTATTGCTTCTGTTTCCTCATCTTCATTGAATAATTTCAACATATCAATAAAGGAAGATCCTGGAATGGGATCACCACCGATCCCTACACATGAGCTTTGTCCGAAACCAAGATCAGTTGTCTGTTTAACAGCCTCATAGGTTAAAGTTCCTGACCTTGAAATGATACCAACTTTACCCTTTTTATGAATACTGCCCGGCATAATTCCAAGCTTTGCCTCATCGGGAGTAATGATACCTGGACAATTAGGTCCAATTAATCGCAATCCAAGCTCATCAATTTTTTTCTTCACAATCAACATATCGAGCGTTGGCACACCTTCAGTAATGCAAATTATCAACTCTATACCTGAATCGGCTGCTTCTAAAATAGAATCCTTACAAAAAGGAGCTGGTACAAAAATTAATGCTGCATTAGGTTCCTCGGCTTTGACTGCATCTGCAACACTATTGAATACTGGTTTGTTTAAATGCGTCGTTCCTCCTTTGCTAGGAGTTACGCCACCAACTATGTTGGTCCCATATTCAATGGATTGTTCTGAGTGTAATGTAGCCTGAGAGCCGGTAAATCCCTGAACTAATACCCTTGTCTGATTATTTACTAAAATACTCATTTTGCTAACTCAACTGATTTCTTTGCTGCAGACTCTAGATCATTTAAGCTTTCTACCTCAACGCCGGAATCTGCAAGAATTTGACTGCCAAGCTCAGCATTATTTCCTTCAAGCCTTACTACGACTGGAACATTAACACCAACATCTTTAATGGCTGCAACTATTCCTTCGGCAATTAAATCACACCTAACAATACCGCCAAAAATATTTACAAGCACAACTTTAACTTCAGGATCTGCCAAAATAATTTTAAATGCATTTGAAACTCTTTCTTGAGTTGCAGTTCCACCCACATCAAGAAAATTAGCTGGCGCCCCACCAAAATATTTTATTGTATCCATGGTTCCCATAGCCAAGCCTGCACCGTTGACCATACATCCAATATTTCCGTCTAAAGAAACATAACTTAAATCATGTTTTGCTGCCTCTGACTCTCTTGGATCTTCTTGGGTAGGATCTTGCATTTCAACTAAAGAGGGATGTCTATAGAGGGCATTTGAATCAAGATTAATTTTTGCATCTAAACAGTGAAGCTTACCTTCACTATTAATTACTAAAGGATTGACCTCCAATAGACTTAAATCAAGCTTATTAAAAAGTTTTACAAAATTTTCAAACATCCTGCTGAATTGTTTTGCTTGATTTGAGTCTAAACCTAGAACCGAAGATATTCTTCTGGCTTGAAAAGGTTGTGGACCTGTCAGAGGATCCACATTTTCATATATTATTTTCTCAGGAGTTTTTGAAGCAACCTCCTCAATATTAACTCCACCCTCACTGGATGCAATGAATGTAACTGATTGGCTGGAGCGATCTATAACTGCACTCAAGTAAAGCTCTTTATCAATATCTGTACAAGATTCAATTAAGATTGCACTAACTAATTGTCCATTTTCATCTGTTTGATAAGTTTTTAATCTTTTACCCAGCCATTGATCAGCAAAATCCCTTGCTTCTTCAGGAGATTCAATTAATTTAACACCGCCTGCCTTACCTCTTCCTCCAGCGTGAACTTGTGCTTTAACAACCCACTTTGTTCCGCCAATTTTATTGCATGCTTGAATAGCTTCTTCAGCATTAAAAACAACCTCATGCTTAGATACTGGTAACCCAAACTCTGCAAACAACTGTTTGCCTTGATACTCATGAAGATTCACCTTCTTTTATTTCCTATATGTATGGCTTGATTGTTCACAGACATTGCAGCCTCATGCAGCGCCTCAGACACAGTAGGATGGCTAAAGATGGTCATACCAAGATCTTCTGCGCTTGAACCAAATTCCATTGCTATGACACCTTGTTGAACAATCTCAGCTGCAGCAGGACCAAAAGCATGAACACCTAAAATCGTATCATTTGCTTTATCTGCTAAAACTTTTACAAACCCAACTGCGTCATCGGCGGCAAGCGCTCTTCCACTTGCTGCAAATGGGAATGAACCAGATTTGAAATCGATGCCTTCTTCTTTTAGCTCTTGCTCATTCTTCCCAACCCACGCAACTTCAGGATGTGTATAAATTACTGATGGAACAAGCTCATACTCCATTTGAGCCTTTTTGCCTGCAATTCTTTCAGCAACCATTATTCCTTCTTCTGAACCCTTATGAGCTAACATTGGCCCCCTTACAACATCACCTACCGCCCAGATTGTTTCCACAGAAGTTTGGCAAAAATTATCTACTTTGATAAATCCTTTTTCATCTATCTCAATACCTAGTTCGGAACCAATAATATCTTCAGAATTTGGGCGCCTTCCAACTGCAACAATTAACTTATCAAACGAATCCTTTTGCTCTCCTTCGCTGCTTTGATAAGTTACATTAACTTTTTTTGCAGTTGGTTTGGCATCTGTAAGATTGCAACCCAGTTTAATATTTAAACCTTGATTACTGAATTCTTTTAAAACATCACGGGCAATTTGTTTATCTGCCATGAATAAAAAATCTTCCATTGCTTCAATTACAGTGACCTCTGAGCCGAGTCGTGCCCAAACACTTCCAAGCTCCAAACCAATTACACCAGCTCCAATAACACCTAGTTTTTTTGGTACTGAATCAAATTCTAGTGCGCCCGTGCTATCAACAATATTTTGATCCCATTTTGCAGAGGGTATTTCAATAGGTCGTGACCCTGATGCAATAATGATATTTTTTCCTTTGATAATTTCTTTATTATCTCCATTTGTTACTTCTACCTGATTTGCAGACACTACTTTTGCAGTGCCTTGTATGCTTTTCACTTTATTAAGTTTAAAAAGACCCTGAATTCCAGAAGTTAATTTATTTACTATTCCTTCCTTTCTTTCCATCATTTTTGGAAGATCCAGTTTAAGGTTAGTTACTGAAATACCATGTTCTTGGTAGTTATTTTTTGTAGCATAAAATTTATGTGACGAATCAAGCAATGCTTTTGAAGGAATACAACCTACGTTGAGACACGTACCACCAAGCACTTCTTTGCCGTCACTGGAAGATTCTTTTTCAATACAAATTGTTTCTAGTCCAAGCTGTGCACATCTAATAGCTGCAACATAACCTGCGGGACCACTTCCGATAACTATTACATCTGTCATAAATTTACCTATAAGTTAAGCAATAACCTCTCTGGAGATTCAAGCATCTCTTTAATAGCAACCAAAAATGTCACGGCTTCTTTTCCATCTAAGAGCCTGTGATCATAGCTCATCGCGAGGTACATCATAGGTCTAATCACAACCTCGCCATTTAAGGCAATTGGGCGGTCTTGAATCTTGTGCATACCTAAAATTGCTGTCTGAGGAGCGTTTAAAATTGGTGTTGATAATAAAGAACCAAATATCCCTCCGTTTGAAATAGTAAAGGTTCCTCCTTGCATTTCATCAATTGACAATTTGCCTTCCCTGGCTTTTTCAGAATACTCAGTAATTTTCAATTCAATATCAGCAATTGAGAGATTTCCAGCATCTCTGACCACAGGAACGACTAGACCTCTATCGGTAGAAACAGCAACACCAATATCTTGGAAACCATGGTAAACAATGTCTTCGTTATCGATTGACGCATTAACAATAGGAAATTTTTTGAGTGCCTGAACTGCAGCAGAAACAAAGAATCCCATGAAACCAAGTTTGGTTCCATGTTCTGCAAAAAACTCTTCACCATACTTTGCTCTTAAATCTTTAATTGGCTGCATGTCCACCTCATTAAAAGTAGTTAGCATGGCAGTGTCTTGTTGAACTTTAACAAGCCTTTTAGCTATGGTAGTTCTCAGACGACTCATAGGAACACGCTCTTCTTTTCCAAAAGGCTGTAATTCACTAACAGCAGGTGCAGTGGTTGGTTCATCATCTGGACTCATATGAGCAATAACATCTGCTTTAGTAATTCTTCCACCCTTTCCAGTTGGCTTTACATCTTTCGGATCAATAGATTCCTCGCTCATAAGTCTCTTAGCAGCAGGACCAGCCTTTGCTTTTAAAGTTTCAGTAATTGATTCTGGCTCTGACTCTATAGTTTCCTCAGGCATATTTTCTTGAGGCAATTCCTGAGGAGAGCTTAGTGATTCACTTTGATCTTGATTAACTTCACTTTGTACAGATTTAGTGTCTACTTCTGAGGTATCAGCCTCTTCTGATGATGCATCTCCTCTTTCAAATTCAGCAATAACTTCAGCAGAAGTTACAGTATCACCTGCATTTTTTACTATTTTTTTAAGCTCACCATCAAAAGGAGCTACAACCTCTAGAACAACTTTATCTGTTTCAATTTCAGCAATAACTTCATCTTGTGAGACTGTATCGCCTTCCTGTTTAATCCAATTTGCAATTGTTCCATCAATTACAGACTCTGGAAAAGTAGGTGATTTTATTTCTGTACTCATTTTATTTTCTCCGAAACACTAAATACTTGATTTACTAGTTCTTGTTGCTGCTTGATATGTAATTTATTTAAACCTACTGCAGGTGCTGCAGCAGCCGGCCTGCTTCTTAAATCAATAACAAAATTTTTCTTCAATCTATCAAGAACTCTTTGTATGCGGTGGCGATGACTAAACCATGCTCCTTGATTGGCTGGCTCTTCTTGGGCCCAGATAAATTCTGATACATTAGGATATTTGTTTAGAGCATCCTCGAGCTCATCATATGGAAATGGATAAAGCTGTTCAATCCTTATGAGAGCAGTAGTTTTGTCTTCAAGTTCTTGTTGCTTTGTCTTTAAATCGTAATATAGTTTTCCTGAACACATAACCACCTTTTTGATTTCCGACTCCTCATCAGCGCCATCATTAATAACAAGCTCATAGGTGCCGTTCGTTAGATCCCCAAGGGTAGAAACAGCATCAGGGTTTCGAAGTAAGCTTTTGGGTGAAAAAATTATTAGAGGTTTCCTCAAGTTTCTTTTTGCCTGTTGTCTTAGTAGATGAAATATTTGTGACGGAGTGCTTGGAACACAAACTTGTATATTTTTGAAGGCACAAAGCTGAAGAAATCTTTCAAGTCTAGCTGAACTATGCTCAGGACCTTGACCCTCATATCCATGAGGTAGAAGCATAACCAAACCAGATAATCTTTCCCACTTATGCTCAGCAGATACTATGAATTGATCTATAACTACTTGAGCTCCATTAGCAAAGTCACCAAATTGAGCCTCCCAAATAACTAGTCCTGATGGCCACGTTGCAGAATATCCATACTCAAATCCTAAAACAGCTTCCTCAGATAATAAAGAATCGTAGATTTCTAAATTTGTTTGTGACTGATCAGCAATTTGCAGTAATGGCATCTCCGCATTTCCATCTATTTTATTGTGAACAACAGCATGACGATGAGAAAAAGTACCCCTCCTAACATCCTGACCAGTTAGTCTTACTGGATAGCCCTCATTGAGTAAAGTTGCATACGCCATTATTTCAGCAAAACCCCAGTTAATCTTAGCTTCTCCGTTGTTCATTTTTTGCCTATCTTCAAAAAGTTTTGTTACGGGTTTTTGGAGTTCAAAGCCTTTGGGAATTGATGAAATTATTGAGCCAAGTTCAGCGAATTGTTTAGGATTAAATGTGGTATCAGCAAAGTCCCACCATTCTTGATTCATATAGGGATTCCAATCAAACCACATTGATTCATTAGGCTCTGTAGCAAGATTATGTGCAACAGACTCTCCTTGCTCAATAGTTTCTCTATATTTTTTTTCAAAGTTTTTACATTCATCAAGGCTTATCACACTATCTTCGATGAGACGATCTTGATAGAGCTTTTTAATTCCAGGATGTGATGCTACAGCTTGATACATTCGTGGTTGCGTCTGAGATGGATCATCGGTTTCATTATGACCTCTTCGCCTGAAACAGACCATGTCTATAACAATGTCCTTTTTAAAAGCATGTCTATACTCGCACGCTAGTTTTGCTGCAAATACAACCATCTCAGGATCATCAGCATTGACATGAAGAATTGGAGCCTCAATCATTTTGGCTACGTCAGTTGAATAATGCGTTGATCTCGCATCTTCTTTGTTGGAAGTGGTGAAACCAATCTGATTATTAACAATTACGTGAATGGCTCCACCGACCCCATATGCTCTGGTTTGAGACATTTGCAGAGATTCCATTACCACACCTTGACCCGAAAAAGATGCATCTCCATGTATTAATATTGGTATTACTTTTTCTCTTTCAGTATCCTGCAAGCGATCTTGTCTTGCCCTCACTGAGCCAAGTATTACAGGATTAACAATTTCCAAGTGAGATGGATTGTTATTCAAAGAAACATGGACCTCACCATTCGGAGTTAATATATTAGATGAAACACCTAAATGATATTTTACATCACCGGTATTATCTCCGGTCAGCTCATAACCTTCCTCAAACTCAATGAATAAATCTTTAGGCGACTTCCCTAAAACATTAACCAATAAGTTAAGTCTGCCCCTGTGAGCCATTCCAAAACATATTTGTTGAGCACCAAAAATTCCAGTATTTTGAATAAGGCTATCAATGAGAGGTATAAGTGATTCTGCTCCCTCAATCCCAAATCTTTTCATTCCTGGATACCTCGATGCCAAAAATTTTGCTAGTCCATCGGCAGCTCCAAGTCGTTTAAGAATGTAAATTCTTTCTTCATTTGAAAACTTAGTTTTTCCTAAGCCTGTCTCCAATCTGGACTGAAACCACTTCCTCTCAACTTCATTAGTAATGTAGTTGTATTCAATGCCTAGCGTATTACAGTAGATTCTTTCAAGTGATTCAATTATCTCAGATAATGACGCACTATCTTTTCCAATATTAAGAGTATCCGTTTGGAAAATGCTTGCTAGATCTTCTTGATTAAGGCCATGATATTCAAGGGTTAAGTCCTCACATTGAACATGCTCTTGAAGGTTTAAAGGATCTAAAGAAGATTTCATATGACCTCTATTCCTGTAAGACTGTATTAACTGAAGAACTCTTATTTGTTTTTCATTGATCGGTTTTACAGAAGGCGCTTTGCTTTTATAGTTTCTAAACCTTTCTATGACTTTTGCATGAGAAGCATCTGTCCCTGAGGGATTGCTTGGAAGACTATCAAAATAATCTTTCCAATCTTCTGGAATACTAGCTGGATCTTTTAAGTAAGATTCAAATAGGCCCTCTAAATAGGAGCCATTTCCTCCTGCAGCATGCGAACTTGACCAAAACTCCCCCATGCTGCTCATCTAAATACTACCACCTCCATCGGATGCAATAATCTCAGCCTCATGACGTTTATTGGTTAGAAGCATTGATTTAATTTCTCCAATAGCTTTGTTAGGATTGAGGCCTTTTGGACAGACACTTACACAATTCATAATTCCATGACATCGATAAACACTAAATGGATCAGATAATGACTCTAATCTTTCTTCGGTTCGAGTATCTCGGGTATCAGCTATAAATCGATAGGCTTGAAGCAATGCAGCAGGACCAACAAACTTGTCTGGATTCCACCAAAAAGAAGGACAGCTAGTTGAGCAACAAGCACATAAAATGCATTCATATAAACCATCTAACTTATCACGATCACTTGGAGACTGAAGACGCTCTTGATTGGGTGGAGATGTATCATTCTGTAAAAAGGGTTTTATTTTTTCATATTGTGCATAAAACTCTGTCATATCAACTACCAGATCTCTAACAACAGGGAGTCCTGGCAGAGGTCTTAACTCAAGCTTATTGCCTTTAGCAACCTCTGAAACTGGAGTAATACAAGCGAGTCCATTTTTGCCATTAATACTCATACCATCTGAGCCACATACACCCTCTCGACAGGATCTTCTGTATGAAATAGTGGGATCAGATTCTTTAAGAGTGTTTAATAATTCAAGAACCATGATGTCTCGATCAGGCATCTCAAAGTTAAACTTCTGCATATAAGGGAATTTATCAGTCTCAGGATTATATCTATAAATATTTACTTCAATCATCTCTAATGCTCTTTACTAATAGGCCCTGACTTTCGGGGGGAATGCTTCCATTGTTTTGGGTTCAAAATTAACTTGTCTCTTTTTTAAATCTTTCTTGATAGGATCATAAAGAGAATGACAAAGCCAATTTTCATCATCCCTTTCAGGAAAATCATCTCTAGCATGTGCTCCACGGCTCTCATTTCGCTTGAGGGAGGAGATTGCGGTAGCTTCAGCAACTTCAAGCAAATTCTGCAGCTCTAATGCCTCTACTCGGTTTGTATTAAAGGAATCACTCTTGTCATGGAGATGCAAGTTGTCACACTTATCTCTTATTTCTTCAAGAGCCTGAACTCCTTTTTCCATAAACTCACCGCGCCTGAAGACTCCAAAGTAATTCTGCATTACTTCTTGAAGTTCCCTTTTAACTTCAGCCACTTCAAAGCCAGAATTGGATTCATTGAGCTTATTAAATCTGTGAAGTGCTGATTCAATATCATCTCTATTCGCTTCTTCTACACCGCCACCAGATTTTAAATCTTGGTTAATATGAAGTCCCGCAGCTCTTCCAAAAACGACAAGATCTAGTAATGAATTACCACCCAGCCTATTTGCACCATGAACACTTACACAGGCAGCTTCGCCGACTGAGAATAAGCCAGGAACTTCGTTATCAATTTCATTTTTAGATGTGAATGCTTGACCATGAATATTTGTTGGGGTTCCTCCCATCATATAGTGACAGGTTGGCACAACTGGAATAGGTTTGTAGACAGGATCTACTCCAGCAAAGGTTTTTGAGAGTTCACAAATACCTGGGAGCTTCGCATTTAAAACCTCCTCACCTAAATGGTCCAGTTTCAACAAAACATGATCCTTATTGGGACCGCATCCTCTGCCTTCAAGTATTTCCAGCACCATCGATCGAGCAACAACATCTCTACCTGCTAGATCTTTTGCATTAGGAGCATATCTTTCCATGAATCTTTCTCCGTCAGCATTTATTAGATAGCCACCCTCTCCTCTGCAACCCTCTGTGACGAGAGAGCCTGCACCGTGAATACCTGTTGGATGGAATTGCCACATCTCCATATCTTGAGCTGGAAAGCCTGCTCTTAATGACATTCCTAATCCATCACCTGTGTTAATCAAAGCATTTGTAGTTGAAGCATAAATCCTTCCAGCACCACCTGTTGCAAGAACAGTTGCACGAGATTTAAGGTAAGCAACTTCACCTGACTCTATTGAAAAAGCAATTACGCCTGTTACCTCATTGAATTTATTTTTAACTAAGTCAACGGCAAACCATTCATTTAAAAAATTTGCACCTTCCTTAATATTATTTTGATAAAGAGTATGTAGAAGAGCATGGCCTGTTCTGTCTGCTGCAGCACAGGTTCTTGATGCCTGTCCTCCATTTCCAAAATCCTTTGACTGCCCTCCAAATGGTCTTTGATAGATACGTCCATTTTCAAACCTTGAGAAAGGTAAACCCATATGTTCTAACTCAAAAACAGCCTTAGGCCCTTCTGAACACATATATTCAATCGCATCTTGGTCACCGATGTAGTCGGATCCTTTCACAGTATCAAACATATGCCATCTCCAATCATCATTTGGATCAGCACTCTGGATCGCACATGTAATTCCACCCTGAGCAGAAACTGTATGAGATCTTGTTGGAAAAACTTTTGATACAACAGCAGTCTTAAGTCCAGACTTTGCTAGCTCAAGGGAAGTACGCATACCGGAACCACCGCCTCCAACAATTAAGGCATCGAATTCTAATGTTTGAATATTATCTTTATTTAAATGACCTACCATTTTACGACCACCAGATTAGAAATGAAGTTATGAGTATTAGTGTTACTGAAAGAGTAACAAAAAATAATTGATACAAGAGTCTGAAGTGGTTGGCATAACCTCCAAGACGACTTGAAATAAATCCAAGTGTTCTCGGTGTTAGATAGTCAGTTCCAACTGTCCAAAGACCAATAACAGAATGAACGATTATAGAAGCAATCACCAAAGTAGTTAAGGTCTTGAACATCAATGCTGATGAGAAAACCGACCAAACCTCAAACGTTATATCGTTGAAAACAAAAAAACTTCCAAGCCACAATATATATATTAGATTTAAGAGAGCAGAAAATCTTTGAAGGTACCATATTGAAGCGCCGCTCATATTTGAACTCCAAATAAAATAAAAATTGAAACAACCAGCCAGAAACTTATAACAAATATGGCACTCATATTTGAAGCTTTGAGATTTTCGCCTACGTGAACATCCATTAGCAAATGCCTAAAACCAGTCAAAATATGGTAGAGAAAAATAAGAAAACTAAAATAGACAAATGTTGAAAAGAAACTATTTGTTTGAACTAATAAGGACATGGCATCGTATGATGATTCTGTTAATGCCTTTTGGAATAGAATTAAAGATAATGGAAGAGTAACAAAAAAAACGTATATTCCTGAAAGCCTATGCGTAATAGAAATAAGGGCTGACATGGGCAGCCTTATTTTAAATAAATTAATATTTACAGGTCTATCAACAATTTTTTGGGACATTTGTTTATTTATTAGTAGATCTTATAACTAATTATACGTCTTATTTATAAAATAATCGCTACTTTTTTAACTTTTTCGTAAACTTCATAAGTCTTTTTTTCTTCTTGATTTGCCGATCTGTTAGCTTATTCTTTTTACCCTTAAATGGGTTTTTGCCTTTTTTGAAGAGCAGACTTAATTCAATGCCTTTAAGATCTAATTTTTCATAAAAGAAGTTAATTAAGTATCTTCTTAAATGATTTGGTATTTGTGAATTAGAAAAGTTTGAGTGAATTATGAATGTGGTTGGGTATTTGCCTCCAAAATTAATGTATCTCAATTTTATAGACTTACCTTTCTTAGAAGGTTGATTAATTTTTGAAATCGCTTCATCTAATAATTTATTTAGCCTTGAAGTCGTGAATGAAGATTCAGCTCTTATATTAGTTTCGTTGACAACTTTAAATAGATAATGAAGACCCTTTGAATGCAGTGCGGATATTTTTACTATCTGGATGTTTTTTAAAATAGGATTTTTATAATTTAAATCCTCAAATAATTCTTTTTCATTAGATTTTGAAATTAAATCTATTTTATTTATTACCAATATGATTGGCTTGCCTTCGAGTTTGGCTAAATTTAAGATTTTAAAATCCTGATCAACCAAATTTTGATCTGCATCAATGAAAACTAGAGCAATATGAGATTTAGAAATTGCCTCAATGGTTTTTACGTATGAGAAAAATTCAATGTTGCTTCCTTTTTTATTCTTTTTTCGAATACCAGCAGTATCTATCAGGGTAAAGTTTTGTTCATCTAGCTTGAAAGGAACATTAATACTATCAATGGTAGTTCCTGGTGTATTTGAAACTATAACTCTATTGTCTTTTGTAACAGAATTTATAAAAGTAGATTTACCACTATTAGGTCTCCCAATTACAGCAACTTGAATGCTGTCACTTTCACTAATAGAATCAATTGTTGGTTTAACAGAAGATTTAATTGTACTTATTAACCTTGTAAAACCAATGGAGTGCTCTGCACTGACAAGAATAAATTCTTTGATGCCTTTTTTAGTTAAGTCATTTTTTGCAGCAGATTGTTTTTTTATATCTACTTTATTGATTACAACTTTAAAATCTATGTTACTTTTTCTAAGCTTTGAGAGAATCTCAAGATCTTCTGATGATAGCTCTATAGACCCATCAATAACAAAAAGAACTAGATCGCTCTCTTCTGCAGCAAACCAAGCTTGTGCAGAAATTGAGTTTTGAAGATCATCATCTATTTCGCCAATTCCTCCTGTGTCAATAATGAGGTATTTCTTTTCAGTTGATGTTTTTAGGTAGCCAATGTTTCGGTCTTTAGTAACACCAGAAAAATTTGAAACGATGGCCGATCTTGATGATGTTAGCTTATTAAAAATTGAGGACTTACCAACATTTGGCTTGCCTATAATTGCTACTGAGGAGATCATATTTAAATTGCATACTATTTTAAGCTTATCAACTGAAGATCTTTATCAAGAACATATAAGCTTTCGCCTCTTCTGACAAGGTATTTGATTGGATCTCGAGAGACCCTCTTCCTTCCAATTGTTTTGCCATTTAATGGATCCAAAATATGCAAGTATCCTTCAAGATCTCCAAATATAATATTACCTTCATACTCAATTGCATTTGATAGATCTCGTCTAAGGTATTCCTCGCTTACCCAAGATTCTAAGAATGTTTGCTGTGAAAAAGAAGATACGCTTCCATCATCATTGACAACAACAATCATACCTTTAATAAATAAAGGTGAATGGAATGAAGAGACTTTCGTATTCCATACAGGCCTTCTTTGACTAGGATCAAATGCTGTGAGATTGCCTTGATAGTTTGTAGCAAATACAAGTCCTCCCTCTAAGACAGGAGAAGAGTCAGCATCTATTAAATTTTCAAGCTCAGATGTGCCCTCTTTATATGAGATTGGGCCATCCCAAACCACATAACCTGAATTTATATCAAATACACTGATCCTACCATTATCAAATGTAACATATGCTAGGTCTTCTGATACTAATGGTATGCTGTTACCCCTTACCGTTAAAGATGGTAACTGTGACCTATAAGACCAATTGATACTACCAGAATTTTGATCAAGAGATACTACTTCGCCACTAGAAGAATGAATAATTACTCCTTTAGCATCAATTGCTGGTAAAGCCAGAATTTCGGAACCAATATTTTGAGACCAAAGTAATTGAAGATCATCAAGTGAATATGCATGAACTGTCCCTTTAATGTCTGCAAATATTATTTTTCCATAACCCGTTACCACTGAAACAGCAACTTCATGACCTAACTGAGAGCTTTTAATTACTCTACCAGAGGCTGATTCAAGCTCGTGATAAATACCTTTTTGATCGATGATCGCAACCTTTTTACCAATGAAACTAATTCTAAAATTGCCTAGGTCATTGTCTGAATTAAATTTTTTGCTCCAAGACCTTTGTAAAATAATATTATTACTGTAGTCACCTAATGGTTTTGGTTCTTCTAAATTTTCTTCATCTGAAGACCAAAAATTTATTGAAGAGCAGCTGGAAATAATTAATAAAGAGTAAATGAAAGTTAAGATTTTCATCAGTTAATTTAGCTGGCTGAGCTTATATTCTATGATTAGTCTTTCTTCAGAAACTTGTGATATATCAAGTGCTTTCTGATATTGTGTAATTGCATGATCGGTCCTTCCTAGACCCAACAAAGCATCTCCTTTTAACGATAAGATTGTAGAATTTTCTTGATCAAGAATTATTGAATTTAGTGCTTTAAGCGCAGCATCGTAGTTCTTTAATGAGATTTCAATTCGAGCAATATTTCTATTTGCCAGCAGATAAAAAAGATTACCACGCGACGTACTATTTTTGAGCTCTCTTAGCAGATCAAGTGATTTATCCAACTGTTCACTCTTTGCAAATCTTGTTGACTCAATTAAAAGAGCAGATTTATAAAATCCAGAAAAGGAATAATCGTCTTGAAGTGTCTTGAAAAGATTATTGGCCAATTCAACTTTATCCTCATCTGAAGGGTCTATTTCTAACCATTTTTGGTAAACAGAATAGGCTTCATAATTCTGATTAGTTTGATAGCTGTTAACTGATAAAAAAATTATAGTTATAAGAGCTAAGCCAACTGAAGACCAAATAATATATGTCTTGTAATTATCAAAAAACCGCACTATTGCAGCGACCCTTTCTTCATCTGTTCTATGTTCAACCATATCTAAGCCTATAACTTTTTAAACTTAACAATTAATTCGTCCAATGATAGAGATTGTTGCTCAATTTTATCGTCTAAATCTTTCCAAATTACTTCGTTTTTAGAGACTTCATCGTCCCCTATAATCAATGCAGCTGCAGCTCCAGCTTTATTTGCACGTCTTAATTGCGACTTAGCGCTTGAAGTTAGTAATGGATCTTCAACAACAATATTTGTATCTAATGAACGCAAATTTTGGGCTATTTTATATGGATATCTTGAGTTATTACTAGTTAAATTAACAATAAATACTTTCTTATTTGCTTTGGTAGACTCGGGCATAATATCAATCATTCTCTCTAAACCAATTGCAAACCCTATTGCAGGAATATCTTTACCCCCCAAAGATGAGAATAAACTATCGTACCTTCCTCCTCCAATGAACGAATTTTGAGATCCTAATTCTTTTGAAGTTATCTCAAATATGAATCCAGTGTAATAATCTAAACCCCTCACTAATTTTGGATCTATAGTTATGTTTGATTCACCAAAATCATCTAATAAGTTATTTAATAGAGATAGATGATGGGGTTCAAGATAATCAGTATAAGACGGAGATTTTTCAAGAATTTTAAGAGTTTTGGGATCTTTTGAATCAAGAATTCTGAGTGGGTTAGTGCCAAGCCTTGTTAGCTCAAGATCAGATAGTTCAACTTCGAATTGTTGCAGGTATTCAACAAGAGCGTTTGTAAATTTTTGTTTTACTTTGCTGTTACCAAGATGATTTATTTTAATGTTGTAATGTTTGATTTTGACTGACTTAATCAAAGCAATAACTAGAGACATTATTTCAAATTCTGCATGACCCTCTTCAAATCCTACATACTCAACACCGACTTGATGAAATTGTCTCAATCGACCTTTCTGAGGTCTCTCATATCTAAACATTGGACCCTGATACCAATATTTTCCAGTATCATTATCTTTCTTAGATTCTATTAGAGACCTAACCAACCCAGCAGTTCCTTCAGGTCTGAGTGAGATGCTCTCATCATTTCTATCATTAAATGTATATAGTTCTTTATTAACAATATCTGATGATGATCCAACCGAACGAGTAAACAGATCTGTAGATTCAAGAATGGGGTTTCTTATTTCACCTGTATTAAATTTTAAGAATACAGATTTAAATGAAG
>VMHT01015810.1_pt1 | contig 47097 bp, 46 predicted proteins | sample 4693611 | NCBI WGS metagenome assembly VMHT01 (sample SAMN12280063, study PRJNA550983) | marine metagenome | isolation source: seawater sampled from same location over 5 years 0.02-0.2 micron viral filtrate | place: USA: collected off the coast of southern California halfway between the port... ... | reverse complement strand
CGCAGGAATTTTATCAGATCTTCAGCAGAAATGCTTACGGGTGGGCGCACTGGCCCGTGTAACTCTTCATTGATTGCTTGCTCGAGATCTTCCTCGGTTATTATATCTGCTTTGAAAGCACGGACGTGAAACATTATTTTATCTGTTAACATAGCGTTTTTGTTTTTTTCATTAAATTTGATATTGTATCTACTATTGTCTCTTTGCTACCATCAATATAAGTGATATTAAGTTTCCATTTGTTGGCTAGCCATGTTCCTGTTATATCCCAGTCAATTGTTTTTTTCATTTTATTATATTTTATTTTATAATTTATAATTCTAAATTCAAATATATTATCCAAATTAGTACGTGTTTCCCCCGTAAAAAGTCAAATACTTATACAAAATATATATAAAAGTCAAAACCTTTTTTCCTAATACCAAAAACTTAAGGGGAGTGGGTAAAATCAAAATAACTTTCCAAAAATTTCTTTATGTCAAAAAAAAAGCGTAGCCCCCACCTTCTATATTTGTAACGTACTTTTTCCGCACAGGTGACATTAGGCTATTATATATAAGAGTAGCCCCCTATTGTCGTATATTTGGGTGTAAATTTTCAATTTTGCATGTAAATATATCTATTATATTAAAGAGAAAGAACAATGGCAGTTTATTTAGGTGATGAAACCGTAGCAACCCTATACTTGGGAGACGAAACAGTGGCGAATATTTACTTAGGCACTGAAACTGTACTATAATCAACAAAATTTTACTTCATGGCAATAATTTATAGCTATCCTAATCAGACAACTCCTGTAGCTACTGACCTATTATTGGGTACAGATGCAGATGGCAAGAATAATGTAACAAAAAACTTTACGATACAGAGTATTATTGACCTTGTGAACCCAAGTGTTCCTGGCGGTGGTACCGTTACAAACATTTTAACTACTGGAGACACCTTTGTTTCCCTATCTGGTGGACCGATTACTACAACTGGGACAATTACTGCTGGACTTACCGCAGGTGGAGCCCCTTCTGCTACCACATTTCTTCGTGGTGACAATACTTGGGCAGCTGTAAATGCAGATAACACTACATATGTGCTTAGAAGTACTCAAAGTGGCGCAAATGCAAACATATTACTCACCGGGTCTGATTTATTACAAACTACAGTGAGTCTAATGCCGGGACCGTACATTACGTTAACTGATGACGGATTTAATGGCATAGAAATTTCTGCGGCTAATGTGCCGTTAGGGACAGTAACGAGTGTGGAACCTGGTAAAGGACTTGCAATGGAAACAGGGGTAGCTGAGGTTAACCCTGAGTTGCAGGTCGAACCTAATGGTCCTAATAATTATATAAGAGTATTTGAAACTGCAGCTACTCCCACACAAACAGACTTTATTCCTTTTAATCAAGTATCAACAGGTAATGTAAAAACAACATCTTTCAGTACTATTCCAATTGATGCTGTAGATTTAATAAAAGCATATATAGATACCGGCGATGACGGTGATGTAAGAAACAATACTGATACATATACTACTACAGGAGTTGTAAATCAAGTTGTAAGTTTAACCTCAACTGAATATGCAGCTATAGGAACTAAGGACCCTAACACTTTATATGTAGTTATAGCATCTAATCCTAGCTTTACAGTTACTCAAAGCTTAATTAACAATATTACAGGTGGTACTGCAGGAGTAGATTATACTTTATCAGGCCCGGCTGACGGAGCAACGATTTCAGGTGTAGCCGGAACGCCTTATTCATTTACAGTTAGTGCAACGCCTGCTAGTGGAAAATATTTTTCGAGCGCCTTCGCCGCTACTAACCCTTCGGGTACTATATCTGCAGATGCAACCGTTACAAACACATTGACAGGTACGATTGCTGCGATACCGGCTGGCACATGTACAGCAACTCCTGTTATTACAAATAATACTGGAAGCTCTAATGTAACATTTGGGGTTACTCCAAATCCTTCAAGTGGGGTATGTCCACATACTTATACATTTACAGCTACAGCTTCTGCAAATGCTGGGTTTACATTTACATCCGGACCGTTTTTTAACGGATCGGCAAGTGGTACGATTACAGGTACAGCTACAGGTGATCAAAATGTACCGATATCAATTACAGGTAATGTTGAAACCGCAACAGCCCCACAGTGTACAGTAACATTAAACGTAGATACAAGCGGAATAACAGGTACAGAATTTACATTATCTGGTGATACAACAGGATCTACAAGATCTGGAAATTGTGGTGATGGTTATGCATTCTCAACTCAGGCAATTGCAAATTCTGGATACGAATGGGCGTCTGGGCCTGTTGTAAATAATAATACAGGAAACTTATCAAATACTACCGTAACAACAACTATAACAGGAGTACTACAAGTAGTAACACCTTCAACTTGTGTTACAACACTAGCAATACAAGATAATATAATAAACAACTCTGGTGTACAACCTTCAGTTGCTTATACAATAGGTGGTGATCAAGCAGGTGCAACAGATTCCGGAAATTGTCCAAATTCATATAGCTTTAATACTACGGTAACCCCTAACAGTGGTTATCAATTTACATCAGCCGCTGGCGTAGTAAATGCGCAGGGAACTTCAACTACATCCGAGACAGTTACAACAACTTTAACAGGTACAGTAGAAGCAATAGCAACAAACATAACAATTACTCCTTTACTTGATACTAGTGGTATAACAGGTACTCAATTTACTACATCAACACCGGCCGCAGTAACAGGATTACCTCCTCAATCATATAGCTTCACACCTACAGTAACAGCTAATTCTGGATTTTCGTTTACTTCAGGACCTATATTTAATCCGGCTCTACCGGCAACTGGAACTGAAAGCACTAACAAAACAATTACAATAGCTGTTACTGGTACAGTTGCGGCAAATCCTACTTGTTATGCTAATAATTTAAAATGGAATCCTCTTCAAGTTTGCAGTGGTAGTATGAGTGTATATTATATGGACTTTAGTAATTTTTGTACAGCAACTCAGCTATATTCTGATAGTAATTGTACAAACTTAGCACAAAGTGGATATTACACTACCATAGGTGGAGGATCATCTGGTAATGGTGAATATAGATTTTGGAATGGCACAAGCTTTACAACAAATTGTCAAAGTTGTCCATAATATAACAAACACTAATAATGTTTAAAAAAACAAAAAATAAAAAATGGCAATAATTTATAGTTATCCTCAAGCGACGCCAAAAGCATCAGACTTTATAATAGGCACAATAACCTATGATGCTGCTTCGCCTAACCCTGAAAGGGAAAACCCTACAAGACAATTTAAGATAGCTGATTTAGCATCTGTATTGCCAGGTAATCAATACACATTAACTAGCAGCACACAAGGTTCATCTTCACTTATACAATTAACAGACGGAACGGGTGCTTTAAGTGGCACTGTAAATGTAGGGGCAGGAACAGGTATTAGTTTACAAACAAGTACGGCTAATAATATTGTAATAACAAATACAGGAATTACATCAATGTCGGCAACACCCACTGTTTTTATAAATCCAGGATTTACTGAAACTAGCGGTGTAATATCTATTGCCCCATATCTTACAGCAACAGGAACTCCTGGAGGAAACAATTATTTAAGGGGTGATAATACATGGTCAACACCGGTAACTACCCTGGATACTACAGATGGCACATTTGTAAATTTAACACCTAACACTGCATCAACAGGTGCTGTAACTGTAACAGCTGATCTTTCTGCTACAGGCGTAGCTGGTAATAGTAATTATTTAAGAGGAGATAATCAATGGTTTACTCCTGTTAATAGTCTTACAACTACGGATGGTACTTATATAAATCTTACACCTAACACTGCAGCTACAGGAACAGTAACAGTAACAGCGGATTTATCTGCAACTGGTTCAGCTACTAATCAAACATTTTTAAGAGGTGACAATGTATGGGCAACTCCAGGTGGTGGAGGTACAGTTATAGGTACAGGTACTGCTGGAAAAATAACTAAATGGATTGCTACATCAGAAGTTGGCGATTCTATAATGACAGAAACAGGTACTACTATATCTGTTGCAGGTAATATTAGTACACAAGGTGCTGAAATAAATAAATATCTTACAGATGGTGCGGGAAATAATGGTACAGACGGCCAATTACTTTCAAGTACAACGGTAGGAGGGGACAAAGAAGTAGTATGGATAGATGCTCCTGCTTCAGGAGTAGTTACAATAAATACTACTACACCTAATCAGTTAGCTATTACTAATGCTTCAGGGCCAACTACTACATTAGATATAACTACACAAGCTATAAGTGGAGCTGGCTCAACAGGGTTAGCAACCGGTGCTGATATTGCAACTTATGTAACAACTAATATAAATAATAAAATACAAAATATTGTTGATCCTACAAGTGCTCAAGATGCAGCAACTAAAAATTATGTAGATACAAGTATAATTGGTTCAGGATCTTTAATATTTCAAGGTGGGTATAATGCATCTACAAATACGCCTGATTTAACTACATCTCCAAACTCTATTAAAAAAGGGTGGACATATGTTGTTACAGTTGCAGGTGATGCAAGTGGCTTTTGGAGTCCTACCTTAGGAATAGGTGATTTAGTAATAGCTAATCAAGATAATCCTACTTCAGCAAGTGAATGGACAGAAGTTCAAAGTAATATAGATGTTGCTACAGATACAATACAAGGTATTGCTAATTTCCCAACAGCTGGAGGTTTATCGGTAACAGCAGGTGCTGTATCAATGCCAGATACCGGAGTTACTGCAGGATCATATACAAACTCTGATATTACTGTAGATGCAAAAGGTAGAATCACTACAGTATCAAGCGGTTCCGCTGGAGGTGTTACATCACTTACAGCAGGATCAGGTATATCAATATCTTCAAGTACGGGTAATGTTACTATAACTAATTCAGCTCCCGCATCTGCTTCTCAGGTAAGTGGTGGAGGTACGCAACATTATGGTGCTAAATGGACTACAACATCAGGAGCAATAACATCAAGCCCAATATTATTTGATTCATCTGGAGGAACAGGTGCATACATGGATTTAGGTAGATTATCCAATCCAAATAATGGAGGACAAATGCAGGTACGTGTATCTACATTAAGTTTATATGCACAACTTTTAGATGGAGGTCAGGGAGCAGGTACAGCAGGTCAATTATTATCTTCTACTGGAAGTGCTACTGATTGGGTAGATGCACCAGTTGGAGAAATATATACATTATTATCTGCAACAGATGGTTCTAATGTAGATTTAAAATTAGATGCTACAAGTGCAGGAGGAGCAGATTCAACAGTTCAATTTACTGCAGGTAGCAACATGACCATTACTCAAACTAGTGGAACCGATATCACATTTGCAGCAGCTGATGAAATAAATGAAATAATAGTTACAGTTCAAAGTGTAGGAGGAAGTAATAAATATTTTATAGATGGTGCACAACAGATTTCACTGGAACTTGTAGCAGGTATAACATATAGATTAGATCAATCTGATTCTTCTAATAGTACACATCCATTAAGGTTTTCTACTAATGCTGATAATACACCTTCCGCTCCATATACAACAGGCGTTACAGTAGTAGGCACCCCGGGATCAGCTGGTGCGTATACGCAAATAATATTAGAACAAGATACTCCTAAGCTTTATTATTATTGTACTAATCATTCAGGAATGGGTGGTGAAGTTATAGACCCAAGAGCAGCTGGACCATTTACATCATTCACTGCAACTGATGGAACATTTATAAACTTTACTCCTAATACATCACAAACAGGAGCTATAACATTAACAGGTGATTTAAATGCTACGGGTACACCAGGATCAGCTTCATTTTTACGAGGAGATAATCAATGGGTAATACCATCTAAATTTTCATTTGATGTTTCCGCTGATACTGCGGTACCAGGAAATAATAATCCCCAAACTGTTCCAGATGGTGGTCAAATAAGAATAATAGGTAATTCTAAAGGTTTAACAAGTACTATTTCATATTCTAATCCTGTTGTTACTACAGAAATAACACCTGATTATACAACAGCAAGTAATATAATATTATCAGCAGCAGATGGTACATCAGATACACTTATAGATGCAGATGATATTATATTTAGTAATGGTAATACTGTAAAATATGCTAATCTCTCACAGATTAAATCATATATTGGTGGGGTAAGTTCTTCACTTGTTAAAGACGATTTTACAACAGCAGGTTCTGCTACTTTTAATTTAACTAGTGCTCCGTTTTCAAATTTATATACTAATGTATTTATAAACGGTGTTTATCAAGAAAAAGAAACATACAGTGTTACAGGTACAGCATTAACATTTAATAGTACTCCTCCTTCTGGACTATCTATTGAAGTAATAACTACAGTAGCAAGTAATGTGGTTCCAGGAGCAAATAGTTTAACTAATTATCAAACTACAGGCGATGGAACAACAATTGCATTTACTTTACCAGCCTCTCCTGCAAATGAAAACTTTACTAATGTATTTATAAATGGTGTATATCAAAATAAAACTACATATAATATAGCAGGTAGCACATTATCATTTACATCAGGGGCACCAGCATTGGGAGATATTATAGAGGTAATGATTATTACAAGTGCTTCACTTGTTCAGTTTGATCAGCAAAATTATTCTACTGCAACAATATCAGCAAGTACTACGGCTGTAAAAAACACATTATACGTATTTACAGCAAATTTAACATTAACATTACCTGCATCGCCTATTGATGGAGATTCAATAAAAATTAGTAACTTGTCAGGAGTTGCAACATGTGTACTTGCAAGAAACGGAAGTTTAATAATGGGTAGTGCAACAGATTTAACATTAAATAATGCAACTGCAAGTTTTGAAATAATATATTCAGGTGCAACAAAAGGTTGGGTAATTATAGGTGCTTAATAAAATAAATAAATAAAATAAATTATGAGTGATTTTACAGATTTTTTTCCCGCAGCAGGAGGTGGTGGTGGTGGATTTACAAAAATGAATAAATATTCAACAAGTCGAGCAATTGGCGGTGATGAAATAAATAAATTAAAAATTTCAAATATTGATTTAAGAAATAGTGGAACAATAACTGCGAGCTCAACTTCGGGAAGTTTAAAATTAAATGAAAACGACGCAGACAAAATAGCTATAACTAGCACTGTGAATGGATTAGCAGGTTATACTTTTAATATTGGACAAGGAGTACAAACAGTAACGGCAAATACAGGCGGAGGGTACCAAGTACTTCAAACAATAAGCTTTACCCCTGCAATGTCAAGTGACGTTGGAAATAATACCACTTTCCTTATGTTAGCATCAACATTTTTTACAGTAAACCCCGCAACCGATTTAGGTTTATCTGACGGTGACAGTTTAGGATATTTTATGGTAAGCTCTGGAAATCAGCACAATAATAGTGAACAAGGTGGCGAAGGTGGTAAAATAATCTATGGTACTGCAATTATTACAAACGCTTCAACTAATTTGATCTTAACTCCTGGTGTTGCAACTCTTACTTATGACACCTTGGTTCATTCAACAATTACAGGAGGATTAACATTAACCACAGCAAACGGTTCTAATGGTCAAGGTTGGGGGGCGCAAAACCGAACAAGCGAAATGAGTGCTGCAGGGTGTGGTATTAATGGCTATGGCGTTGGGGGTGTCAATGCAGGTTTTACAGGTGCTAGCAGACAAGGATCACAGCCAAGTATGCATGGCTTTGGTAATGGTGGTAAACAAAATACACTTCCAGGCGATGGTGCGATTTTATTATATTATTAAAAACTAAAAATATGTATTACAAAATAGAGAACGGGAAGGCGATTTACGCTCAAGAAGATATTAGAGGTTTTGATGGTCTTTGGGCTAAAGAAATTGAAGGGTTTGGAGTAGGAGATTTATATGATGAAAAAAACGGATGGAGTCATATAGAAAAAACTTCTAAAGAATTAGAAGCAGAAGGCAGAGAATGGAGAGATAATGAACTTTACAAAACTGATTCTATTGTTCCTATTACTGACCATTCTAAACATACAGCTTTAATGTCTTATAGACAAGAATTAAGGGACTGGCCATCAACAGATGCTTTTCCAGATACTAAACCTACAAGTCCTTAATTAATGGCATTAACACAAATACCCCCAGTTATGATTGACGGGGGACTTGGTCTTGATTGGCAAAGTTCTGTAGAAACATCAAGCTTTACAGCAGTCACTGGTAAGGGTTATTTTGTTAATACTACAAATGCTGGTATTACTGTTACAATGCCTTCGTCACCTATTGTAGGCGATTCAATAGGTGTTATTGATTATGCAGGTACTACATCTACAAATAATATAACTTTAACTAGTAGCAATAATATACAAGCATCTTCTGATAATAAAATAATAAACTATACAAGAGGAGCATTAAGAATTACATATATTGATAGCACTCAAGGATGGGTTGCATCTGCTGCCGCTAACGAAGGTAATTCAGCTATAAATCCAATTCCACTTCCTTTTAATATTGATTATTTAATTGTTGGTGGCGGAGGCGGCGGTGGCGGAAACGAAGGCGGCGGTGGCGGTGCTGGAGCATACATTGTTAGCTACAATTCTGAAGTTGGCGGTGGTTCTACACCAGCAACTGGAAGTACAGGAGAAATGTCAAAAAATGTTGCATATACAGTCACAGTTGGAGAAGGCGGATTGCCAGGAACACAAGGTCCAAGCGTTACAGATTGGTCAAAAGGATTTAATGGAAACTCGTCGGTTTTAAATTTTGAAGGTCGAGGTGGTGGTGGAGCTATAACTGAAACTGCTATTGGCGGAGGCGGCGGCGGAACAGGAATAAGCATTACTGCTGCTGTAGGAGATAACCTTTATGTAGGAGTTAATGGAGCTAGTGGTGGTGGTGGTTCGAGAGGAAATGCAAATAATCCAGCCCCTAGAGCAGGAGGTTCAGCCACAAGTGTTAATTCTGGATTTAATGGGGGGAGTTCTGATGTAAATGGAAATACAGATTCTTCAGGTGGAGGAGGAAGTGCATTTGGACTAGGTTCTTCAGCAACAACCGGTGGCGGTTATGATGGAGGTAATGACTCGGCAGTATCAGGCCGTGCTACTTCTGGAATAGACGGAACAAATACTCCAAGATGTGGAGGCGGCGGCGGCGGCGGTTATACTGGCGGTCCTCGTATTGGAGCAGGTACACAAGGTGGCGGAAACGGAGGAACTGATGGTTCTAGCCAAGCAACAGCAGGAGCAGCCAATACTGGTGGCGGCGGAGGCGGTGGAGCAGGCTCTGGAAGTAACGCTCAAAGAGTGGGCGGACAAGGCGGCTCTGGTGTGGTAATCATAAGATATGCAACATCTGCAGTAACATCTTTTACAGTAACAGGAACATTAAACACACCAACTCCAGTAATTATTGGCACAGATTCTGTAATAACTTTTACAACTGGTACAGGAACAATAACATTTAATTAAAATTATGGCATTAACAAAAGTAACAAAAGAACTTATACAAGGCGGTTTAGGGGTAGATTGGCAGTCAACAATTAAAACAGGTAATTTTCAATCTGTAGCATCGCAAGGCTATTTTGTTAATACAACTTCTAATGAAGTAATTGTAACAATGCCTCCATCTCCTGCTGTCGGAGACATAGTAAGTATAGTCGATTATGCAGGTACCGCACAAACTAATAATATAAAAATTACTGCTCAAGCTAATATAAATGGATCTGCAAATGATGTTAAAATAGACTATCAAAGAGGTGCTGTAAGTATTATATATTCTGGGACAGCTCAAGGTTGGTTAGCTGAATATGCTGCTAACGATGGCACTAATGCATTAGTAAATGCTCCACCAAATTTTAATATTGATTATTTAGTAGTTGCTGGAGGCGGCGGCGGCGGCGGTTCATTATTTGATTATACCGGCGGCGGTGGCGGCGGCGCAGGAGGATTGCGTACATCTTATGGTCCTTCTACTGGAGGTGGAGTTACGCCTGCTGAAACATCATTTTCAGCTATCTTAGCTACTAATTATACTATTGAGGTAGGTGCTGGGGGTAATGGAAACATTGCAGGTGCAGATGGTAGAACAACTAATGGATATAATTCAAAATTTGGAACTGTAGGTAGCGAAATAATATCAACGGGGGGTGGATTTGGTGGCACAGCAAATGCCGCTTCTGGAAGCAGTTCTTTTAGCAAAGGACAAGCAGGAGGAAGTGGTGGAGGAGGCCAATGGTATAATTCAGGAGGAAGTAATCCCAATGTTGCAGGTAGTGGTACTACTGGTCAAGGTTCAGCTGGAGGTGTTTCTGCTGGTAGTAGCACAGATGACGGCGCCGGAGGAGGTGGGGGAGCAGCAGACCCTGGAGCAAACGGAACAACAAATTCAGGTGGTAATGGAGGAGACGGACTAAGTGTTAGTATAACTGGGTCACCTGTATTTTATGCCGGGGGCGGAGCCGGAGGAAAATACACATTTAATACATCTAGTGGTGTTAATGGACAAGGCGGTCAAGGTGGCGGTGGTAATGCAGGCGTGCCTCCTGCTAGCGGATCAATAAATGGTAGTAGCGGAACACGCGGACTAGGTGGCGGAGGAGGAGGTGGCTCAGCAGCCGCATTATCCAACCCAGCACCAAACGGAGGAAATGGAGGATCTGGAATAGTAATATTACGTTATCCAACAAATGCTGTAACTAATTATTCAACAACAGGTAATTTAAATTCTTCATCTAATCCTACTTTTCCAGTATCAAATTCAGCTTTTTATACTTTAAATAATAATGTATTAGATTCAAGTGGAAATGGAAATAGTGGAACTGCATATAATTTAAATTCATATGTTTCTGGTGTATTTGGTGATGCTGCAAGTTTTAATGGAACTAGCAGCTATGTTGCATTACCTAATAATTTAGTAAATAATAATGATTTTACAATTTCTTTTTGGATAAATCCATCCGCTTTTGGAGCGTGGGATACTATTTTCGGAGCATATGCTAATGATGGCCTTAATAAAGGATTTCAAATATCTTTAAATAATGGAGCTGTTACTTTTTTAAGTTATTCAAGTAATGGAGATATGAATTTTGCATCGAGTGGAATAAGCATAAATAATTGGTGGCATGTAGTAGTTACATATAACGCTTTAGACTGTGTAATATATCTTAATGGTGTCGCAAACAATAATGCAACTCCCCCAGGAAATAGAGTATATACATCACAAAATCCATATAGGTTAGGCGCTCTCGATGATGTTGGTACAACTGTTGGATTTTTTCCTGGCTTAATAGATCAAGTAAGAGTGTTTACTACAGCTTTAACAGCTGCTCAAGCAGCATCACTTTATAATGAAGGAATAATAACAGAAAGTACAGACGGTACAGATTCTATATTACAATTTAAGTGAGAAACAGGAACAATAACATTTATTTAAAAAACAATAAAATGGCAGGAACAGTAGTAGAATCAACAAATGTAGATTCATCGATTATAAAAACAATAACATTAACACAAGCAGCATATGATGCATTAGGATCTTATGATGCAAGTACAATATATATAACAACATAAAATATAAATAATGGCAATATATTTAGGAGCAACAGAATTATCAACCGGTGGCGGCGGCGGAGGCGGCGGCGGCTTTACAAAAGAATATAATTTAAGAGGTAACATTAGAAACGGAAGAGTTTATCCTTTTGGATATACAGGTGGTAATACAGCTATTACTATTGACCAAAGTAATGCAACACCTGTAGCTATTGGAACTAAATGTACTCTTTGGTTTGGTTATCCTATTACAGATGGTCCTTATGTTGTACAAAAAACAGGCAGCTCCGGAGGTAATTACAATAATTTTGATTTTGTAAGTACTCCACCGAGTACTTCACATGCTAATAATACTATTACTATTTGTAATATTAATACAGATGTAGTAGTTAATCCAGCTACAGATTTAGGTTTAGTAGATGGTGCTTCAATTGGTTATTTTATGATTGGAGGGGGAGCAAACGGATATGATTCTCAAAATCAATCTACGAATGTCGGTGGTGGTGGAAATGGAGGAAGATTTACAAGTGGAACATTAACTATAGCTACAGCATCAACAGATTTAGTACTAACATGCGGTAATGGTGGAGGCAGATCTCTTAGTGAAGGTGATTCTACAATTGTTTATGGAGCCACTACACTTTCAACTTCCGGTTTTGCTTTTGGAAAAGGAGCATTCCGAACAGCTGGATATGGTTCATCCTCATGGCGTTTAGCTGAAGGTTTTCAAGGAATTAATGGCTACGGAATGGGAGGAGGAGCTGGTAATAATATATATGATGTGGGAGGTGTCGGGCCCGATTTTCCTCAAGGTTATGGTGCTGGTGGGCCTTGTAGCACATCAACGGCATTTACTAATCATGCTGGAGGCGCCGGATCAGTAATTTTATATTACTAAAAAATAAAAAAAACAAGTAATAATATATTATAAACCAATATGCTAAAGAAAGCTTACCTTTGGCATTATAATAATTTGTGTAAGCTAAAAAACCAATACCAAAATGACACTATATTACCGGACTAATACGTGGAATAGTCAACCACAAATTTCAGAAGAAACCAAAAACCTTTGGAGGCACATCGCTGATAAAGAAAATTGGCGTATAACCCAATTACCAAACGGATTTTTTCAAACTGAATATCAGGATCTTAAAATAGATACCGATTGGAATGATGTAACGAGAAGAGAAACATTAGAAGGAGCTGAGGCTGCTATTGATGCTTCAATTGAATATTACAAAAAGAAAATTGGTTATCTTGAAGGACCTAAAGTTGTAAAAACTTTCAAATAAATATTACTAATCAAATTTAATTAAATTATGTCAGACGCAATCGTCAAAAACCTTAGCTTTGGAGATGAAGCTAGGGAAAAAGTATTTGAAGGTATAAATAAACTCACTAATGCTGTCAGCTCTACATTAGGAGCTGGCGGTAAGTGTGTAATGCTGGAAGATGGAGCAGGTAAACCTGTTATAACAAAAGATGGAGTAACTGTAGCAGATAGTATTATACTATTAGATCCAGTTGAAAATATGGGAGCAACACTTTTAAAAGAAGCCGCTCGTAAAACAGTTAAAGAAGCCGGAGACGGAACAACTACAGCTACAGTATTAGCTCATGCAATACTCTCTGAAGCATCTAAAATAGATAAAAGTATAAGTATAAGAGATGTAAGATTAGGAATTGAATCTGCTCTTAAAAAGACTTTAAAATATTTAGATAAAATTAAAGTTCCTGTTAAAGGAAATATGATTGACCAAATAGCTACAATATCAACTAATAATGATCCAAAGCTTGGTAAAATAATTGGTGATGCTTTTAGGGCGGTAGATGAAACAGGTGTTGTAATGATGGAAATGTCATCACTTGCTGAAACAGAAATTGAAATTGTAGATGGTGTTCAATATGAAAAAGGATTAACTAACTCACATTTTATAACAAGCAAAGAAAAAAGAGCAGCTGAACTTGAAAACCCTGAAGTTTTATTAATTGAATCACCAGTTGAAAACATAAGACAAATACAAAGTGTATTAGAATATGTTATAAAAAATAATAAACCTTTACTTATAATAGCAGATATTGAACAGCCTGTTATATCAGCTTTAGCAATGAATAAAGTAAAAGGTAATATAAAAGTAAATGTTATTAATGCTCCAACGTATGGAATAACTAAAAAAGAAATGTTAACTGATTTAGCTATGTTAACAGGAGCAACAATAATTAATGAAGATTTGGGTGACGATTTAGATTTTATTAAGCCAGAATTTTTGGGTACATGCTTAAAAAGCATTACAACAGACGAAGAAACTATAATACAAGTGTCTGAACCATCTGAAGAAGTTTTAAAATCTATTAAACAAATAAAAAAAGATTTAAATAAAAATAAACCACCTGCAGAAATAATTAGATTAGAAAAGCGCTTAGCTCGTTTATCAGCTAAGATTGCAATAGTAAAAGTAGGGGCTAATTCAGATATAGAATTAAAAGAAAAATCAGATAGAGTTGAAGATGCAATATGTGCAACTAAAGCTGCAATAAAAGAAGGAATTGTTCCTGGCGGTGGGATAGCATTACACAACGCTGCTGATTCAATTAAAAATCCGTCAACATCTGAAACAATACTTACTAATGCTATTAAATATCCATACAAAACAATATTAAGTAATGCTGGTATTAAATATGGTCCATTTTTAGGTGAAGGAATTGGAATTAATGTAATAACAGGTAATAGTTGTAATCTTATTAAAAGTGGTATTATAGATCCACTGCTAGTTACAAAAAGTGCATTATCAAATGCAGTATCTGTTGCAACTACAATATTATCTACAGATTGTGTAATTAATAATTTAAGAGTTGATGAAGGCAATAGGTAGAAACTTAATAATAAATAAAACAGCTAAAGAAATATCTAAAACACAAGGTGGTTTGCTTTTAGCAGATGCTCATAAAGATGATGTAAGATATATAGAAGCAGAAGTAGTATCAGTAGGCAATGAAGTTGAAGGCATAAAACAAAAGGATAAAATATATTTTGATAAACATGCTGGACATATTATAGAAATAAATAAAACAGCTTACCACGTTATAAAATCTTCTGATATAGTTGTTGTATTATGAAAAGATTAGAAGCAAGTAAATTAAGAGATATAAGCTTGCTCAAACATTATAGAATAATTAGAAAATGGGCTTGTCGTAATAATAATTTAAATGATGCTGATTTAGAGCTTTTAATTTATTTTGATTGCACTAAATTATTTACAAAACAAGATTATAAAATAGGTACGTACGCTTACAGCTGGGATAATAAGCGCTGGAACAGATTATTGAAAGAGGGTTGGATTGAAGTATGGAGACGTCGGAATCAAACCACTCAAAAATATAACATATACAAAGTTTCATTTAAGTGCAAACAGCTAATAAGTAGGATGTACCGTATTATGCTAGGCGAAGAAGACATTCCAAGTAGTGAAAAAAGAAATTCAATTATAAGGGGTAAAACTTACACCGATATTGTTTTGCAAACTGCAATAAAAAATGTAAATAATGATAAAAACAGATAATATGAAAAAAGACGAATCAGCATTTAGCTATTTAGGTGCAGTTGATCCTTCTGGGATAGCCCGCCGTTCAGCTGATATTCAAGGGATTATGCCAATTCCAGGACAAGCAAGTGTTGGCCCTGCTATACCTCCATCTCCATTTACTCCGAGAGAAATGCAAACTGGAGCTCAAATATTTGGACAACCAATACCAAATTCATTTGATAGGCAAATACCATCAATAGAAGAACAACAAAATGATATACAACAATTTTAAATAAACAAAATGAAACAAGATAAAGCATACACAGTAGCCTCTAAAAATAAAAAAGTAGGTATAGTAGGCGAATCACATATATGGGATGGACCATTAAACCAAGATGGGCGTCAACATGGACCGGGCTCTAGTAGTGGTATTAATGGGATGGAAGTTTCAAAATATCCAACTAAAACTTATCCAGCTGGAACTCCTATAACTTCAATAGCACAAGCTAATAAAGGCGGTGATGCAAATGCCTTAAAGTCTGTAAAAAGATATACAGGTAATGCTAAATTTTAAATCGACAATGACAGATTTAAAGCTTTACCTTATAAACGGTACTTCACTTATGGTATCGCTGATGAGCATAGATGCTTATTTAAAAATAACCTTACTACTTCTTACTATAGGTTACACTATTCATAAGTGGTATATTATGGGTAAAACTAATAAAAAATAGGTAATATGAAAAGTAAGTATATTAGTGAACATATAACTTACAATGAATCTATAAAATCTTCAACCGCAATACGTAAAGGAATTGAAAACATTCCTACAGAATATCAACTTCAGAACATGAGTCAAGTTGCAGAAAAAGTTTTTGAACCACTAAGACAATGGGTAAAAGGACCAATAAAAGTAACGTCATTTTTTCGGTGTGAAGAATTAAATAAAGCTATTGGGGGAAGTTCCCGATCGCAACATTGTGAAGGAAGAGCAATTGATGTTGATGATATATATAATTATAAGTCAAATGCTGAAATGTTTCATTTTATAAAAGATAATTTAGATTTCGATCAATTAATATGGGAATATGGAGATTCTCATAATCCTGATTGGGTACATTTTAGTTTTATATCTGAAATGGAAAATAGAAAAAGAGTATTACAAGCCTTTAGAACTAAAGGTAAAACACAATATAAAATAATATAATGCCTTACGTACAAACAAATTCACCTTTCCTTAAAAAATCAAAGCCGCCAGCTCCTTCTAAAAAGAAGTCATTAGGCTATTATAATAAAGCAAACAAATCTGGAACTGGAGCAGCTGCGGGCGGAGGAATGTCTGAAAAAGGTGTTAAAAAATATAAAAGAGATAATCCAGGTAGTAAACTGCAAACAGCAGTTACTAAAGACCCTAAAAAACTTAAAAAAGGAAGTAAAGCTTGGAAAAGACGTAAATCATTTTGTGCTAGATCTAAAGGATGGAAATCTGAAAGAGGTCGTGCTGCAAGACGTCGATGGAACTGCTAAAACAAATATTATGAAAAAATTTCCACAAATTAAAAAAGCAAATAGAGGTAAATTTACAACCTGGGCAAAAGCTAATGGTTTTAAAGATGCGTGTTCTGCTGCCACAGCAGTAATGAAAGCAAAAAAAGGTAAGTATAGTAAAGACGTTAGGGAAATGGCTAACTATGCAAATAACTTTGGTTGCAAAAAATAATTAATAATTAAAACTAAACAAATGGGAACTAAAATAACTAAAGGTAATGTACGTGCTGCGATGAGAGATGATAAAGCTCACATTGATTATTTAAAAAGAGATGTACTTGATGATCAGCGTAAAGGTGGTAAATATAAAGATATTAATCAAACAGCCGATGAAAAACATATTTCAAAATTAGCAGGTGACATAAAGCATGATCACACATTTTTAACTAAACATATGCATAAATTTTAATATTATGAAAAAAATGGGATACAACCAAAAAAAACACCCTTTAAGTATGAAGGGCGTAACAGACAATAACAAATTTGGAGCGCCTTTAAATGGTAATGCTTTTGGTGGAAAAATGGCTGAATATAAAGCTCAAGGACTGAGTAAAGAAGCCGCGGCTAAACAAGCTGCTAGAGATTTAAGTGATATGCCTGTTGATAATAGAGGATCTGCTCTTTCTAATGTTAACAAAGGTTATAAACCAGAAGTCAAAAGCCCTATGTCTAACCTAAATAAAGGATATGGCTCAAAAATAGGAAAGCCAGCTAATTCAAAAAAATAATTAAATGCAATCAAAAGGATTTGGGGATACCGTAGAAAAAATTACAAAAGCTACAGGTATTAAAACCATCGTAGATAGAGTTTCGGAAGGATTAAACATTCCGTGTGGGTGTAGTCATCGCAAAGAAGCATTAAATAAAATGTTCCCATATAAACAACAACAAAAAAGTGGCATTCAGTTTAAATAACCCACCATATACTATTGATAATACTCCTATTTATAATGTAGATTTAGGTAGTGGTATTTTAGGTAAGGCTAATCGTAATGGTAGTATTTTAGTTAATAAAGATATTACTGACAAAGAGCAGTTAAAAAGTGTTATAAACCACGAGCAAGTTCATTTAGATCAAATGCGTCGTGGTGATTTAGATTATAATGACTCAGCAGTATTTTGGAAAGGTAAAAGATACCCACGTGCAACAATGAAAGAAGGTGCTTCAAATTTACCTTGGGAAAAAGAAGCATACGATAAAACAACTTAATATAAAAAAAATGAATAAAGATTTAAAATATATGCCTATTGATAATAGAGCTACCTCAGACGGAACTCCATTTAGAAATAATGCAATTAAAAAAATGGAGTCTAGTGCTTTATTTAATCATATAGATGGACATCCAAAACCAAAAGTAGATGAATTTGGTAATCCAATTCCAAAAGGCTTTAAATCCGATATAAAAGGCGAAACAGGAGGATCAGCTCGCACATTAGAATCACTAAAAAAAGAATTTGAAACAAAAATGTCGGGTAGACAATCAACGCCATCTAAACCTGGTCGTGATCGCTTAACTCAATTTCAAGCTCAAAAATCTGCAGATGCTTTTAATAGATTAACTAGAACAGATCCAGATCAAGCTAAAAGAATTTCAAGTATTGCTAAAAAAAGAGGAATGCAATCGGGAGATATTTCTAAAATGAATAGACTACAAGAGCTTAGAATAAAAAGAATGAATATAGGAGGCTCAGCAAAAAAATAAATTATGTGGCAAGTATTGCTTGGATTATTAAAAGGTGGGCGTGGAGGTAAAACTCCAATAGGTAATTTAGCTTGGGATATACGAGAAGCAATAAAAGGTAAAGAGTTAGATCCTAATGAGTTAATATCTTTACAAACTAAAATCAATGAAATTGAAGCAGGTCATCGTAGTATATTTGTTGCTGGTTGGCGACCATTTATTGGATGGATTTGCGGAATTGCTTTAGCATATAATTTTATTGTTCGTGATTTGTTTATATGGATATTAAAACCCATGGATATTCCACCTGCTTTACAAATGGAACATTTAATGACAGTTTTATTAGGCATGCTTGGTCTTGGCGGCCTACGAACTTTTGAAAAAATAAAAGACAAAACAAAATAAAATAATTATATTTACAAATAACAATTAAATTTAATAAAATGAAAAAAGTAGAAACAACATCTATATCTACAGAAGAATTAGAAAAAATTCAAAAACAACAAGAAACCTTAAGTGATACTATAAAAGCTATAGGGCAATTAGAATCTCAAAAACATGCATTATTGCATCAGCAAGCTGGGCTTAGCCAAGAAATTGAAGAATTTAAACAAGAGCTTGAAACTAAATACGGTAGAATAAGAATTAATATCGAAGATGGTTCTTATACTGAAATAGTTGAAGAAGAAAACAAAGAATAATAATGTCTTCTATTATTAGAAAAATAAGTATTGGAGCTGATTATAAAAATGAAGCTATGCATTATGCTATAGGGCAGCAAGTTTATGGAGGCCATGAAATAGCTTACATTTTATTTGAAGATCAAGATAGTTCATATAATATTCATATTAAAAAAAATAATGAAATTATGCCTTGGAAAAAGTTTAATTCTAACATGGCTATTTCTGTAGAATATGATCTACAATATTAAATGAAAAGCATATACGATTTTATAATAAAACCCGCAGGCGAAAGATATAATAATGAAATTAAAATTAACAATAAAAAATTAATTTTAAATACATCTATTGAAAATTGGAAAGCAATAAATAGAATTGCTTTAGTAATTGAAACGCCTATAGCATATTCAACTAAAATAAAAAAAGGTGATTTAGTTGTTGTTCATCAAAATGTTTTTAGGAAGTTTTATAACATGAAAGGCAAGCAACAAAACAGCCGGTCATGGTTTAAAGAAAATCAATATTTTTGTGATATAACACAAATGTATTTATATAAACAAAATAACAAATGGAATACAATATCTGAACGTTGTTTTGTTAAACCAATAGTTGATACGGACGTTTTAACGCTTGATAAAGAAAAAAAGCTTGTTGGTATATTAAAATATGGTAATAGCTCCTTAAAAGCTGCTGGAATCAATCCAGGAGACTTAATTGGGTTTACACCAAACAGTGAATGGGATTTTATTATTGATAATGAAAGACTTTATTGTATGCAATCTAATGATATAGTAATTAAATATGAATACGAAGGAAACGAAGTTGAATATAATCCAAGCTGGGCAAAAAGCAGTTAAAGAATTAATTAAAGTAGCTGAAGAAAAAATTGTTACAGGAGGAGATGATGATATATCTGCAGATAGATTAAAAAATGCAGCAGCAACAAAAAAATTAGCAATATTTGATGCGTTTGAAATACTTACACGTATTGAAGCTGAAAAAAGTTTATTAGAAAATAAGCCAATAGAAAAAAAAGAATCATTCAGCGGATTTGCTGAGAGAAGATCAAAATAATGTACGCGCAAACATTGGTTCAAAATGTTTCCCCAATAAAACCTAATATAATAAAAAAAAATAATAGGTATAAAAAATGGGAGTATGGCTATAATAAAGAGCATGACGTAATTATTATAAGCAAAGATGGTACCATTGGTGATATTATTCAAATACAAAATTTAGTAATAGCCTTACCTAAAGCACCTAAAGTTGTTGAAAATAATAATAATATTTGGCAACCTCACGTTTTTCCAAAAGAATTAAATCAAATTAAAAGTATATTTGAATGGGAAACTTATCCTAGTAATTTTAAAGAAAAATGGTATGATTATATTAATAGAGAATTTACTAGAAGAGAAGAGGGGTATTGGTTTATTAATAATAAAGATGCTGCTTATATTACTGGCTCTCATTATATGTACTTGCAACACACCAAGATTGATGTTGGGAAGCCAGACTTCAGAGAAGCTAATAGACTCTTCTTCATTTTTTGGGAAGCCTGCAAAGCCGATAAACGGTGTTATGGAATGTGCTATCTTAAAAACCGTAGGTCCGGTTTTAGCTTCATGTCTTCAGCAGAGACGGTACATCAGGCTACAATTACATCAGACGCACGGTTTGGGATATTGTCCAAATCTGGTTCTGATGCAAAGAAAATGTTCACAGACAAGGTGGTCCCAATCTCAGTTAACTACCCGTTTTTTTTCAAACCAATCCAAGACGGAATGGACAGACCAAAATCGGAACTTGCATATAGAGTCCCCGCATCAAAGTTTACCAAAAAGAGTATTACCGAAACCAGTCAAAGACAAATACTAGAAGGCTTAGATACTACTATTGATTGGAAAAATACGGGAGATAATAGTTATGATGGTGAAAAATTAAGATTGTTAGTGCATGATGAATCAGGAAAATGGGAAAGACCTGATAATATTCTTAACAATTGGAGAGTAACAAAAACTACGCTAAGACTAGGTAGTAAAATTATAGGCAAGTGTATGATGGGATCAACATCTAATTCACTTGATAAAGGAGGTAAAAATTTTAAAAAACTATATTACGAATCTGATGTTACAAAAAGAAACCGCAATGGACAGACTAGCTCAGGATTATATAGTTTGTTCATACCTATGGAATGGAACTACGAGGGATTCATTGATACTTATGGATTTCCTGTATTCGAAACTCCGGAACAAATCGTCCAAGGTATTGACAACGAAGAAATAGATGTAGGGGTAATACAGCATTGGGAAAATGAAGTTGAAGGACTAAAAAATGATCAGGATAGTTTAAATGAATTATATAGACAATTTCCTAGAACAGAAGATCATGCATTCAGAGATGAAGCTAAACAATCATTATTTAACTTAAGTAAAATTTACGAGCAAATAGATTATAATAATGATTTAAGAAATACAAGTGTTATAACACAAGGAAATTTTCAATGGTATAACGGAATTGCTGATACAAGAGTTATATTTAACCCTAATAAACAAGGAAGATTTAAAATAAGTTGGATACCTTCTTATAATCTTCAAAATAGAACAATAGAAAAAAATGGAATTAAATACCCCGGCAATGAGCACTTGGGTGCTTTTGGTTGTGATAGTTATGATATTTCTGGTACGGTTGATAGGAGGGGTTCAAATGGGGCACTTCATGGACTAACAAAGTTTTCAATGGAGGACGCTCCGCTGGATCAATTTTTTTTAGAATATATAGCTCGCCCTCAAACTGCAGAAATATTTTTTGAGGATGTATTAATGGCATGCGTATTTTATGGGATGCCAATACTAGCAGAAAATAATAAACCAAGATTATTATACCATTTTAAAAGAAGAGGTTACAGAGGCTTCTCAATGAATAGACCCGACAAAAAATTTAGTAAATTATCTGTAACAGAAAAAGAAATTGGTGGAATACCTAATTCAAGTGAAGATATTAAACAAGCACATGCCGCTGCAATAGAATCTTATATAGAAACTAAAGTTGGTTTTTTAGGAGAAGGCTATGGGGATATGTATTTTCAAAGAACATTAGAGGATTGGGCGAGATTTAATATTAATAATAGAACCGCTCATGATGCATCAATTAGTTCTGGTCTTGCAATAATGGCTTGTAATAAAAATAGATATGCTCCTGTAAGTAAAAGAATTAAAACCACAATAAATTTAGGTATAAAAAAGTACAATAATGATGGTAGTACCTCAAAAATTATAAAATAAATGAATGTATATACAAACCCTAATAGCTCATTTCCAAGTCAAGTAGTAAGTAATGAAGAAAAAGCTAGCGTAGATTACGGTAGACAAGTTGCTCATGCTATAGAAAGAGAATGGTTTAATCAAGGAAGAAGTAACTGGAATAGATACCAAACTTCTTGGAATAATTATCATCAGTTAAGATTGTATGCTAGAGGAGAACAATCAATCCAAAAATATAAAGATGAGCTATCTATCAATGGGGACTTATCTTATTTAAATTTAGACTGGAAGCCAGTACCAGTGATTCCTAAGTTTATAGACATAGTAGTAAATGGTATTTCAGATAAAGATTTTGAAATAAAAGCTTTTGCGCAAGACCCTGCATCGTTACAAGAAAAAACTGAATATGCAAGAAGTGTATTACGAGATATGTATACACAAGAATTACAAGTAATGGCTAATAAATTATTAGGGGAAGATTTTTCTAATTCACCAATAGCTGCAGAACAATTACCTGAAACTCCCGAGGAGTTAGAAGTAATGATGCAAACTAGCTATAAACAATCTGTAGAAATAGCTGAAGAAGAAGCTATAAATAATGTATTAGCTAATAATAAATACGATAATATTAAAAAAAGATGTGTGTATGATTTGGCTGTATTAGGTATTGCTGCATCTAAAACGTCTTTTAATCATTCAAATGGAATAGTTGTTGATTATGTAGATCCTGCTTATTTAGTTTATTCATATACAGAAGATCCGGATTTTGAAGATATATATTATGCTGGTGAAGTAAAATCTATAACAATACCAGAATTAAAAAAGCAATTTCCATATATTTCAGAAGAGGAACTAAAAGATATACAAAATATGCCCGGTAATAAACAATATGTTTCAGGATGGGGTAATTATGATGAAAATACCGTGCAGGTATTATATTTTGAATACAAAACTTACATGAACCAAGTATTTAAAATTAAACAAACAGAAAGTGGTTTAGAAAAAGTAATTGAAAAACCAGATACCTTTAATCCACCTCCAAATGATAATTTTGAAAGAGTTGCAAGAACAATTGAAGTATTATATGATGGGGTTAAAATATTAGGTAATAATACAATGCTTCGATGGGAACTGTGCGAAAATATGACCCGTCCTTATGCAGATACTACAAAAGTAAAAATGAATTACGCTGTTACTGCACCTAGAATGTATAAAGGCCGTATTGAATCTCTTGTAAGCAGAATAACAGGTTTTGCTGATATGATTCAATTAACTCATTTAAAACTACAACAAGTAATGTCTAGAATAGTTCCAGATGGAGTATTTTTAGATATGGATGGATTAGCAGAAGTAGATTTAGGTAATGGTACTAATTATAATCCAGCTGAAGCATTAAATATGTATTTTCAAACAGGTAGTATTGTTGGAAGATCGTTAACACAAGATGGTGAATTAAATAGAGGTAAAGTTCCTGTTCAGGAGCTTACATCATCTGCAGGGCAAGCAAAAATAAATTCATTAATTAATACTTATCAATATTATTTACAAATGATAAGAGATGTAACCGGACTAAATGAAGCAAGAGACGCAAGTACTCCTGATAAAAATGCTTTAGTAGGATTACAAAAATTAGCAGCAAATCAATCAAATATTGCTACTAAACATATTTTAAAATCTAGTTTATTTTTAACATTAAGAATATGTGAAAATATATCATTAAGAATTGCTGATTGTTTAGATAATCCATTAACTAATGAATCATTAAAACAAAGTATTTCAAAATTCAATGTTAAAACATTAAATGAAATAAAAGATTTAAATTTATATGACTTTGGCATATATTTAGAATTAGAGCCTGAATCAGAAGAACAAGCTCAATTAGAACAAAATATTCAAGTTGCATTACAGTCAGGAGGAATTGATTTAGAAGATGCAATTGATATAAGACAAATTAAAAATTTAAAATTAGCTAATCAAACTCTTAAATTTAAACGTAAGAAAAAACAAGAGGCTGTAGAAGCACAGCAATTAGCTAATATAAATGCGCAAGCAGAAGCTAACGCAAAAGCATCTGAGGCTGCTGCTTTGGCTGAAGTACAAAAGCAACAAGCTATTACAGCTGAAAAAGTTAGCATTGAACAAGCTAAATCACAATTTGAAATTGAAAGAATGCGTACAGAATCTCAAATTAAAAGAGAACTTATGGCAGAAGAATTTAATTATCAAATACAATTAGCTCAAGCTAAAGGTAAAGCTGAAACTCAAAAAGAAAAAGAAATAGAAGATCGAAAAGATCAGCGTGTTCGTATACAAGGAACGCAACAATCTGAGTTAATAGATCAAAGACAAAATGATTTATTACCTAAGAATTTTGAATCCGCCGGAAATGACAACTTAGACGGATTTGGATTGGAACAATTCAATCCTAGATAATTTTTTATTAATCAATTTTATACTATTATATTATGTCAACAACACCAGAAATTAAAGAAGGTGATTTCAAAATAAAGAAAAAGCCTAAAATGAAAAAGCTTGGGAAAAAAAACGAAATTACAAAAGTAAATTTAGTTGAACCTAAGGTTGAAAAAAAAGAAACAATTACAAAAGTAGTTGTACCTAACGAAAAAAAAGAAGAAGATGCCATTCAGGAGCAAAGCACAAATGAGATGGATGTTCAAGAATCATCCGACAATGGCTCAAAGGTGGTTGAAGGAAACAAAGAACCTGAAACTACTGCCGAAGATTCTAAAGAAGAAACAGTCTTAGAAGAAATTGTAGAAATTGGTGATAAAGAGGAAACCAAACAAGAAACAATTAAAGAAGAAATTAAAGAAGCGGTAAAAGACGAAAGAATATTACCGGAAAATATTGAAAGCTTAGTTTCATTTATGAAAGAAACTGGCGGAAATATAGAAGACTATGTTCGATTAAATGCTGATTACAATAATGTTAATGATAAAACGCTTTTAAGAGAATATTATAAAAATACTCGCCCTCATTTAGACTTTGAAGAAATTAGTTTTCTTATGGAAGACGAATTTAATTTTGACGAAGAGGTAGATGACGAACGAGATGTACGTAAAAAGAAATTAGCGTACAAAGAAGAGGTTGCAAAAGCCAAAAGTTATTTGGATGATCTTAAGGGTAAATATTACAAGGAAATCAAGTTGAGACCTGGTACTACTCAAGAACAACAAAAAGCTTTAGACTTTTTTAACAGATACAATGAAGAACAAAATGTCGCAAAACAGCAGCATGAGCAATTTAAATCTAACACAAAACAACTATTTAATAATGATTTCAAAGGTTTTGATTTCAATGTAGGCGATAAAAAGTTTAGATATAAAGTTCAAAATGCAGACCAAGTTGCTGATAATCAATCTAATATTAACAATATTATTGGGAAGTTCCTAAATGATAAAGGTGAAGTTGTTGATACTAAAGGTTATCATAAAGCTATGTATGCAGCATCGAATGTTGATAAAATTGCAAATCATTTTTATGAGCAAGGAAAAGCTGATGCAGTTAAGAATGTTATTGATAAATCCAAAAATGTTAGTACAGAGCCTAGAGCTACTGCTGACGGAAATGTATTTGTTAATGGTCTTAAGGTCAGAGCTATAAGTGGACTTGATTCTTCAAAATTAACAATTAAGAAAAAAAGATTCAATTAAAAATTAAAATTTAAAAATTATGGCAACAGTTCCAGTGGCCCCAGTATATGGGTCAATTAAACCGTCTCAGAAGCAACAGCTTTTAGAGACAAATTATTTAAGTTTCACCGATGGTAACAATGACTTCGCGCAACAATACCTTCCTGAAATTTATGAGCAAGAAGTAGAGCGTTACGGAAACAGAACGTTATCTGGCTTCTTAAGAATGGTTGGTGCAGAAATGCCCATGACTTCTGACCAAATTGTATGGTCTGAGCAAAACCGTTTACATATTGCTTATGATGGATGTACTCACTCAGCTGCAGTAGCAGATGATATTACATTCCCCGTAGGTGGTGCAGGTGCAACATTTGTTGAAAATGTTATTTCTGTAAATCAAACTATCGTTATTATGAATCCAGCTAATGGAGCAGAAGTTAAAGCTCTTGTAGTAGGAAGTGTAACAGCGGCAGGTGTAGCTAGTATTTCTGTTAAATCGTATACAGCAGCTAATGTTGCTCCAACGATTCCACAGGCTACAGCAGGATTAAAAATATTTGTTTATGGTTCTGAATATAGAAAAGGAACTACAGACAATGATATTAAAAGTGTAACTCCAAGTTTTACACAGTTTCAAAATTCTCCTATCATTATTAAAGAAAAGTATGCAATCAATGGATCTGATACTGCTCAAATAGGATGGGTTGAAGTAGCGACTGAAGATGGAACATCTGGATTCCTATGGTATTTAAAAGCTGAATCAGAAACTCGTTTACGTTTTGAAGATTACTTAGAAATGGCTGTAGTTGAAGGAGAATTAGCAGCAGCTGGTTCTGGTGTTGCAGGAATTGCAGGTATTGCTTACGGTGGTACTCAAGGTTTATTTGCAGCTATTCAAGATAGAGGTAATGTAGTAAGTGGCTTTGTTGCTGCTGGTGGATTAGGTACATTTGACAATATCCTTAAAAATTTAGATACTCAAGGAGCTATTGAAGAAAACATGCTTTTCTTAAATCGTTCTACGTCTTTAGATTTTGACGATATGTTAGCTACTCTTTCTGCTGGTGCAAACGGAGGTACAGCTTATGGATTATTTGAAAACTCTGAAGAAATGGCATTAAATCTTGGATTTACTGGTTTCCGTAGAGGTTCTTATGATTTCTATAAAACTGACTGGAAATACTTAAATGATGCTTCTACTAGAGGTGCAATGGCAGACAATCCAATTGATGGTGTCCTTGTTCCAGCTGGTACATCAACTGTATATGACCAAATCTTAGGAACTAATATCAGACGACCTTTCTTGCATGTACGTTACCGTGCATCTGAAGCGGATGATAGAAGAATGAAGTCTTGGTTAACAGGATCTGTTGGGGGTGCTTATACATCTTCATTAGATGCGATGGAAGTTCATTTCCTATCTGAAAGATGTTTAGTAGTTCAGGCTGCAAACAACTTCGTATTATTTACTAAATAGTAGATTATACATATTATTATTCAGGGGGCGCAAGCCCCTTGGGTAATTTTTTATATTAACTTTTAAATTATATTATATCATGGCTAAAAAAGCTAAAAATACAGATGCTCCTGTTATTGAACAAGAAGCACCTATAGTAAAAGAAACAATTAAAAAACCTACTCAACCACAGTGGGAAATAAAAGACAGAAATTATTATTTAACAGGAAACAAAAGTCCTTTAACATTAACAATACCTTCTCGTCATACAACTAAAGTTCCATTGTTATGGTTTGATTCTAAAACTAATGAACAAAAAGAACTAAGATATGCAACTAATCAAACTTCACCATTTGCTGCTGAGCAAAAAGGCGAAGCTACATTAGGTCATATAATTTTTAAAAACGGAACATTAACAGTTCCAAAAGAAAAACAAAATTTGCAAAAGTTATTATCATTATATCATCCTAAACTTAATGTCTTATATAAAGAATTTGATGCTGTTGAAGAAGCTATAGATGAATTAGATGATTTAGAAATGCAAATTGATGCATTAAATGCTGCTAAAAATATTGATATTGATCACGCAGAAGCAATACTTAGAGTTGAATTAGGTTCTCAAGTAACAGCTATGAGCTCAAAAGAAATACGCAGAGATTTATTATTATTTGCTAAACGCAAGCCAGATTTATTTTTGGACTTAGCGTCAGATGATAATGTTGAATTACGTAATATTGCAATTGTAGCTCAAGAAACAGGAATTATAAAATTATCACAAGACCAAAGAACATTTACGTGGGCTTCAAATGATAAAAAATTAATGACTGTTCCTTTTGATGAAAATCCATATTCAGCAATGGCAGCTTTTTTCAAAACAGATGAAGGTACGGAGGTATTTAAATCTATACAGAAAAAATTAAAATAACATGTAATATTAATATAAGAAGGGCCTGGAATATGGCTCTTCTATATTAAAATAATAAAAAATAATGGCTATAAACGTAAACACCGTATATCAAACCGTTTTATTAATATTAAATAAAGAACAAAGAGGGTATATGACACCTCAAGAATTTAATAATATTGGTAATCAGGTTCAGCTTGAAATATTTGAAAAGTATTTTGAAGATTTAAATCAGCAAATACGTGTTCCACAAGCCGACGCAGATTACTCAGATAGAGTAACCAATTTAGATGAAAAAATATCTATATTTAAAACATTTGGAAATGCAACATATGATTCAACAACGAATCCTGCAACTCCGTATTTTACATTACCAACTACAGATGGATTTGGAGAAGCTATAACTTTTTATAGATTAGGTACTGTATTATACAATGATGAGGTTGAACTTCAAAGACTTCAAAGAGGTGATTTTTATTACATTAATAAATCACAATTAACAAAGCCATCAACTTCCTGGCCTGTTTATTTATATGAAAACAATAAACTTTTTGTAAAACCAATTGAAATAACTTCAAAAATAACAGTTGATTTTATAAGAAAGCCTAAAGATGTTATATGGGGTTTTGATGTAGGAGGTTTAGGGCAATATATATATAATGCTACCCCTTTTAATGCCGCTACCCAACCAACTGGATCAGTAAATTTTGAGTTACAAGATTCAGAACAAACAGAAGTAATATTAAGAATATTAATGTATGCAGGAATAGTTATTAGAGATCCTCAAGTTATTCAAGCTGCAGCGCAACAAGTTCAAATGGACGAAATAAATAAAAAAAGCTAATAAATTATGGCAGAAGTTGACGGTGGTTTAATAACCGAAACAAATAGACAATATTACGAAGGTGCTCAAAGCTTTAAAGTTGAAGCTAATCAATTATCTTATACTACAACTTTTAATACTAATTTAATATACGGTAATTATTCACCTACAGATTCAAAATTTGGATTAAATAATTTTGTTCTTTATACAAGCTTAACTGGTTTACCGGGTAGTTTTGTAGAATATATACAAGAATATAGTATTTTTCAAAATACAATAACTTTTGCAAACGCTTTACCCACTGGTAGTTTTATTGTTGTTCAATTAAAAACTCAGACCGGAGGTGAGTATGGTAATCGAGATGCTTTTGGAAAAACAACTCAAGAAAATTATGGAAGTTATCAATATACATCTATGAATGATGTAATTAATAATTTTATGATTGCATATGTGGGAGCTGGTAAGTTAATACCAAGTGTTAAAAGAACTGATGTATTATTTCATGCTAAAAGAGGATTACAAGAATTTAGCTATGATACCTTAAAAAGTATTCATTCTTCGGAAATGACAGTTCCACCCACGCTTTCTGTTCCTTTACCACAAGATTATATTAATTATGTGGGCTGTTCATGGATTGATAGATTAGGGGTTAAACATCCTATATATCCTACAACTCTAACAACACGGCCTTATAGTACACCTTTACAAGACAGCGATGGCGTGCAAACCTCTGGATCTTATGATCAAGGGCTTGAAGGTTCATCTCAAACTAATGAAAGATGGGATAAAGCAAATCCTAGATTATTAAGTGGTGGTATAACTACCCAAGAAATTAATGAAGGGTTAGCTCCATTAGATATATGGAATTTTGATTGGGGCTATGGAGGATTTTATGGACAAAGATATGGATTAGATCCTGAAATAACACAAGTTAATGGATGGTTTACAATAGATGAAAGAGTCGGCAAGATGTCTTTTTCAAGTGATTTAAACGGGGCATTGATAATATTAGAATATATATCAGATGGAGTTGCTTATGATGCAACAATGAAAGTGCCTAAAATGGCTGAAGAAGCATTATATGCTCATATTAGTCATGCAATACTAGCTAGTCGTATTAATATACCCGAATATGTAATAAATAGATTAAAACGCGAGCGAAGCGCTAAATTAAGAAATGCTAAAATTAGATTATCTAATATTAAATTAGAAGAATTTACTCAAGTAATGACTAATAAATCCAAGTGGATTAAACACTAAAATTAAATGGCTGAAGTAAAAAATGCTTTTATTAAATCCAAAATGAATAAAGATCTTGATGCTAGATTACTACCATCAGGTGAATATCGAGAAGGAATTAATATACAAGTTAGTAGATCCGAAGGGGCTGACGTTGGATCCTTGCAAAATGTAAGAGGTAATAAATTACTTATAGATTTTGCGTCTTTAACCGGCGTGCCTAATCTTACTACTATTGGACAATTTACAGATGCAACTAATGAGGTTATTTATATATTTTTAACAGATTATACTCCGCCTTCCACCAACCCGGAAGCTTTTAATCCTACTGCAAATAATTTTGTTTACTCTTATAATGTAAATTCAAATACCGCAACACCATTACTTAAAGGTGCATTTTTAAATTTTGCTACAACTAATTTAATTATTGGTGTAAATGTTTTAGAAAACTTTTTATTTTTTACAGATAACAGAAATCAACCTCGTAAGATAAACATTACTTCAGCAGCACCTATAGCACCTGCTCCCGACCCTACATATTATACTACGGAAGAACAAATATCAGTTGCTAAATATAATCCGTTTGAGCCCATACAGCTTTATAAAGAAACGGGTGCAAATACAGGTGTTTATGAAACAGCTATGTATGATAGAACTAGTGAAAATTTACCAAACGGAACACCGAATCCATATTATGCAGCTAATTATCCTGGGGATCCAAATTATTTAAATGATAAATTTGTAAGATTTAGTTATAGATTTAAATTTGATGATAATGAATATTCATTAATTGCACCATTTACTCAGCCTGCTTTTATACCGGATCAAGATGGGTATTTTTTAAATAATACTACACCTAGCGGTAATTCAAAAGATGAAAATTCTGCATATAGGAGTACTGTAGTTGAATTTATGGAAAATAAAGTAGATAATATTTTATTGCAAATACCATTACCGTCTAAAGCAAATCAATTAAACAATAATTTTAAAGTAAGTGAAATTGAAATTTTATATAAAGAATCTGACGGAACTACTATAAAGGTTATAGATACTATTGATGTACAAACAGCAGATTTTGTATCTAATAGTACAGACATTGTACAATATAATTATCAAGCAAGAAAGCCTTTTAAAACCTTACCAAATGCAGATTTAATCAGAGTATACGATAAAGTACCTGTAAAAGCTTTTGGTCAAGAAATAATTAGCAATAGAGTTGTATATAGTAATTTTCAAGATAAACATACACCTCCTGCTAATATAGAGTATTCAGTAAATGCATCTAATAAATCAGCATTTAATGTTTCAGGAACAAATGAAACACAGTGGGATACAAGTATTACTGAGTATCCTATGCATACTTTAAAACAAAATAGAAATTACCAAGTTGGTATAGTTTTATCAGATAAATTCGGAAGAACATCGTCAGTGATTTTATCTTCTGTAACAGCAGATGATGTTACTGAAAGCGGTAGTGTGTTTAAGGGGTCAACATATTATCATCCTTATAAAACAACAGCTAATAATTTACCAGCTACTTGGCCTGGTGATTCATTAAAAATTTTATTTACAAGTGAAATTACAGGTGGCGGAGCAGGATTATATAATGGAAATACGGGATCAGCTAGTTATAATCCACTTGGATGGTATTCTTATAAAATTGTAGTAAAACAAACAGAGCAAGAATATTACAATGTTTATTTACCTGGTATTTTAAATCAAGATCCCGGAGGTTTATTAGATGACCCCAAAAATACAGTGTCTTATATAACACTTTTGAATGATAATATAAATAAAGTACCACGTGATTTAAGTGAAGTTGGTCCAGAACAAAAACAATTTAGAAGTTCTGTACAGTTATTTGGAAGAGTCACACCAGACGCTTCAACTAATATCCCGGCTTTTAATGAGCAATATTATCCTGGCCAATCATCAGATACTGTATCTACTATCGGAGAACAAAATGATATATTAGGTACGACAACAGATTATTCTGATATTTATCAATCTAAATCAAATCCTTTATTAGCAAGATCAACACAAGGTGATTCTACAAATCCTATAGGTGCTGATATACATGCTTCTGGTAATTACAATATCTTATTAGGCGTATATGAAACAAGCCCTACTTTATCGTTGTTAGATATTTACTGGGAAACTTCAACAACAGGTCTTATATCTGATTTAAATTTAGCAATTAATACAGGTAATCAAAATCCAACAGGCTTTAGCGCTATTACTTATACTCAATCTGAAGCAAACGCAATAGGAACAACAATTACAAATGATTTTTGGCCTTTAGATTTAACTGATAATCCTATACCTGCTTCACAAGTTGATATAAATACTATAGTAGACGGAATAGGTGTAAATCGAACTGGCATAGTTATAGTTAAAACAGCTGCTGGAGCAATTACACCCAATGGAGCAACGTATGCGTATGATACGTATGCGCTACAAACATCGGCTTATTTCTTTTTTAATTCTGATCCTAATCAAAACAATTTTATATTTAATTTTAATGTTCAAGATTTAGGTAATGCATCATCTACAATAATAGATTACCAAGCTAGTTTAACAAACGCAGCTCCTCAAATAACTAACTGTCCTTCAACTATAGCTGTTGTTCCAGGAACACAAGACATATTTACATTTACCGGAAATAATGGCTCAAATACCGGAGGAAGTTATACAGGTCAAGGTTTAGTGTGGAGTTTAATTAATGGTGACCCCACATCCCCAATTACAATTGACTCATCTACTGGCGTATTGCAAGATTTAACAGGAACTGCTGCAGGATCTTTTTCCGGTACGGTTACATTAACAGATGCAGATGGAGGATCAGCTAATGGTGCGCTAAGCACAACATGTCTTATAAATACCACTGTTGGGGCTGAGCCTGCTAATGGAGCTTTTGCTGATTGCAAAACTATTGCTGGTGGTTTAGGGGCAATAAGTCAAGGTTTTTATTGGGTATCAGATGTAACTAATGCAGCTCAGCAAGATTCTATTATAGATAATTTAAGACAACCTATAACTGCATTGCAATTAAACGATAATTTAGCATCTCCAACAGAAGCTGCTGTTACTGTAACTAATCAAAGTTGTTTCACTTTACAATCTCAACCCCCTATTATAACAAATAAAAATAACAATATTGTATATAACAGTAATCAATCAGAAAGTAATTTAACACAAGGTACTGCATATATAAGTGTTGATTTTGAATTACAACAATACTCAGTACCTAATCTAGGAAATCAGTTTACAGGTGGAGGTTCAAATGCAGGAACAAACTGGGCACAAGGTCCTTATGTAACTTGGCCTTGTTTTTTACAATATAGACCAAATGCTGCAAGCCCTTGGGTAAGAGCAACAGATATAGAAAATAAACAAATATTTTTTGGTGGTGCACAAGAAGTAAATTATGAAGCTAGCTCTGTTGGCTCTGGATTTAATATATTTTCATCTGATACAAGTTCTAATACAATAAATAAAGAAGGTGTTATAAACCAAGCCACAGGCGCCAATCCAGTTTTAGGAAATAATTTTGTAAATGGAATTGATGTTACTGATGTAATGTCTGTTATGACGCAATATTATGGGGCTAATGGTAATTATGAATCATTATTTGGCAAAGCTAATAGAACTTTTGTAATTGGTAAAGATCAAGGATATAAACAAGAAGCAGATAAATTTGGAGATTATAGACTTATAGTTGGTTATCCTTGGGGACAAGCTCAATATTATAATGGAAATTATGTTGGTCAAAATGCTGCTGAAGGGGTAGTTACCGTAAATTTAAATATTTTAAATCCATCTTCAACAAACGTAAGATGTCCTGAAACAACATCTGTTTTTTATAATGGTAATCGTTATAAAATAACAGTAAAATATGGAGATTTTTATTATCCTAAAGATTATCCTACTTGTTCTTCATCATCACCAACATTTTTTGAATATAAAATTTCATCAAGTGGTGATAGTGCAAGTATTAATTCATTAAAAAATTCGACCCCGTCAGTATCCGTTTTTGCAAAAGAATGGCATTGTAAATATGTAACTCAATTTTATACAGATTCAGCATTATCAACAAAATGGACACCAACTAGTCAATCATCAGGTAAATGGCATACTTATGTTCCTGCATTTAACAACACTAAAACAGGTAGAGATGGAACGTGGAATTCGTGGGTAAAAGGCGAAGGCCAACAAATTACAAATAACTTTGCTTATACTGATCAAGATAGAAGATGGGCAGCTCAATTTAATAGTACTGGAGAAAAATTAACTAGAACTGCAACACCATCAGAAACAGGGCAGTAATAAATATAATAAATAAGTAATAATAAAATATGGCAGCAGTAGTAGAAGTTAAATATTTCAACAGCTTTATATTAAGAAAAGTTGTAGATGCAAGCGGCGATAATGTTATTTGGAATGGTATTAATGGTTCTCCTAAAGCTATTCCACAAGATGCGACTGCAAATCAACAAAAATCATGGTTTGTAGAAGAAGCTAGAATACGTGGTGGTTATAATAATACTAATGTAGATTATGGTGTGCGCGCTTATTTAGTTGAATCTGAACCTAATGCTATACATAAACAAAATTCATTAATATATTCAGGAGTATTTAATTCAAGAACAGGTATTAATGATACTAATGTATTTTCAGTTGGTGAAGATATTACTAAGTCTGTTGATCCTGCTAATGGTTCAATACAAAAATTATATGCGGAAGATACAAATCTTATAATATTTCAAGAAAATAAAGTCAATAGGGCTTTAATTGATAAAGATGCAATTTATTCAGCTGAAGGAAATGCTACTGTAACTACTGGACCTAATGTAATTGGTCAAATACAAGCTTTTGCTGGGAATTTTGGCATAAGTAAAAATCCAGAAAGCTTTGCGGTATACGGTTATAGAAAATATTTTACGGATAAAGAAAGAAATGCAGTATTAAGATTATCAGTTGATGGTATATCTGAAATATCTAAATATGGAATGTATGACTTTTTTAGAGATAACTTAAGTTCATTAAATAGTACAACCACAAGTGGCAAAGCAATAGGTATGTGGGATATTTACAATAAACAATATGTATTATCATTACAACCAGATATGAATAGAGCTCCTGCTCCTAATCCTACATATCATACATTATCATTTAATGAAGATGTAAAAGGTTGGGAAAGTTTTTACACTTATAAGCCAACATTAGGAACAAGTTTAAAAAATAACTTTTACACTTTTAACGATGCTGCATTATATGTTCATTATAGCTCTGATGTAAGTCACGGGACGTTTTATGGTGCCACCAGCACATCTTCTATAGAGTTTGTATTTAATCCTCAAGTTAGCTTATCAAAAGTCTTTAAAACAGTTAATTATGAAGGTGATAATGGATGGCAAGTTGATAGTTTTAAATCAGATTTACAAAAAGTTGGTAATCCTATAGCTGTATCTGCTGTAAATCAAGATGTAACTACAAAAGTATATAGTTATAATGAGGGTGCTTATGATAATTACGGCAACCAATTTCCTGCTGTATTAACTCCACCAATTAACTATGCTGGATTTGTACGTATGGAAAACAAATACAAAGCTAATTTAGTAAACAACAGTGTAGCTGCAGCTGGTGAAGTAATATTTGGTAATGCCGTTACAGGTATTAAAGGTTATTTTGCAACAGTTAAAGTATCTACTGATTCTGTTACTGATCCAGGAGGTGCAAAAGAATTATTTGCCGTATCTTCGGATTATATTGAATCATCTTATTAAAATAAAATAAATGGAACAAATTTTAGACACATTAATATATAGGCTTTTAAATGCCCCTGAAAATATTTCTTTATCTCCTATACCCGCTATTGTAGCTGGTGCTTTAATATCTGGTGGTATTTCATTAATAGGAAGTTTATTTAGTGCTGGAAGCGCTAATAAACAAAGAAAAAAAGCAGAAGAAGAGAAAAAAAGAACTGATGCTAAAATTTCTTCATTAGAAAGAACTAGACAACCTATTGTAAATCCTTATGCTAATGTAAAAGATATTAGTTCAATGGCTAGTGATCTTAGTGGCATGATGTCTAATCCCTATGGTGATTTAGGCGTTGCAACTGGTGCTGCTGAAATACAAATGGAACAATCTGATTTAGCTTTAGCTAATACATTAGATACTTTAAGAGCAACAGGTGCTAGTGCTGGAGGAGCTACCGCTTTAGCGCAAGCGGCATTACAAAGCAAACGACAAGTTTCAGCAGATATTGAAAAACAAGAGGTTGCTAATGAAAGATTAAAAGCACAAGGTGAAGCTCAATTACAAGCGGTTAAATTTAGTGAAGCACAAAGAATGCAAGGATTACAAATTAGCGAAGCTCAAAGACTACAACAAGCTGATATAGCAGGTCAACAATATATGTTTGGCGCTCGAGAAAATAGAGATGCTGCTGCTCTTGATAGACAAGCTGGATTAGCAACTCAAGCTGCTGTAAATATTAATGCCGCTCAAGCAAGTAAAGCAGCTGCAATAAGTGGTGGTATAAATGCTATAGGCAATATAGCAGGCTCTTATATACAAGCTAATGCTCCCGGAACAGGAGGAGTTGGAACAGTTGGAGGTACAGCCAAAACAAATCCAGCTGATAGATTTAATCAATTTCAAAATGTTAATTTTGGAACCATTTCAAGCCCTTCAAATAATTAAAAAATTATGAGTTATAGAAATCCACAAATAGTACAACCTGCAAAAGTAGGAGAAATATATGGGGCAGGGATCGCACAATTTGGAAAAAATATTTCAAAAGGTATTGATGCATATGCTCTAAAACAAGAAAAAATTCTTAAAGAACAACAAGCTGAATTAAAAAAGCAACAAGATTTATATAATAAAGTAGATTTTGAAAAAGCTCAAATGACAGCTAATTTTCAACAAAAAACAAAAAAATATCAATTATCTGATCAATTAAGACCTATTGCTGATAAGGCTATTAAAAACTTTGGGGATGCTAAGATAGCATTGTTAACTGAAACAGATCCTGCAAAAAGAGCTGAGTATAATAAAATGTTACAAAATTCTTATTCAACATTAATTGATGCTGAAGCTTTTGTTGGTGCATTACAAGCAGATAGTCAAGATTATTTAAGCATTCAAAATGCAGGTGAAATTGGAATTACTAAAGGAATTGCTGCAACAGGGGCTGATGCTACTATAAACCAAGAGTTTTTGCAAACTATAAGCGCAATGAAATTAGATGGGTCTATTAATATAACTCAAGACCCTGAAGATGGTAGTTTAAATGTAGTTGCTTATAGGGGGGACGGCTCAGAAATAAGATCTTTAAATTCTACTAAATATTTACAATCTGGTAATTCATTAATATATGATATTCCAGATACTAGCACAGAATTTTTAAAAGACGTTGATAAACAGGTACTTAATGACAGAGGAGGATTTAAAGATGAATTTATTGGTGAATTTGAATCAACAACTTTAACAATCGGTAATGATAAATATAATCAAATATATAGAAAAGTAAATACTGATGCTGTTGTAAAAGCTGCAGCTCCAGCTATACAAGGACAAGTTGCATCTTATAATGCTATGACTAATCAACAAAAAGAAGATGTTTGGGCTAATCAATTAAATAAAAGCAGATCTGAAGCACTTACTGCAACTGATGAACAAATAGCAAAAGCTTATCAAGAGTTACTTATAAAAGACATTGGAACTCAGCCTGGACTTACAACAATTAATAATGAATATGCATTAGCAAGTAACCCTACTAAAATAACTCCTCCTACTCCACCTAAACCAAGCAAGCCTACAGTTAGAGAAATTAAAGCAGAAAACATGGCTAATCTTATATCTAGTGTTCCTTCTGTTTTTAAACTTAAACTAAATCCTGCAGGAGTGCCAACATCAGAAAGTTTTAATGCTAAAATAGAAATACCGGAAGTTACAAATCCTGATACTGGTAAAAAAGAAAGAGACGATAAAGAATTTAAAGATAATATTGAATCTTTAGGATTTAATGTTATAGATGCTAAAGAAAATGCAGACAGTCCTATTATAGGGTATGATATTGAAATGAAAGGAAAAACATCTGGCACATATAAATTATCGTTTGATGATTTACCTACTATTAAAGAATTTTATAATGAACTATTAATTATTAGTGGTTATGACCCTAAGGAAGCACAAGATGTAAATAAAGAAATTTTAAATATATTAACTATAAGAGGTTTTGAACCTACGGAAGCAGGAAAATCCATAAAAGGAAAATTTGATAAATAATTATACATGGAAGAGCTATATAATCTATTAAAAGAAGACGGTTCTTATACTGGTTCTTATGAACAATTCGTCAAAGATTACGGATTAAATGACGATGACTATAAAGAGTTACATGGTCTGCTTGTAAAAGATGGTTCATATACTGGTGACTTTAATAAATTTAAAGTTGATTATGTACCGGGAAAGCAAACTCCCACAGCACCGGGTGCGGTTGTGGAGGAAACTGTAGCACCCGTAGAAACCGCTACGGCTTTACCATTGGCGGATGGTTCATTGGCATCAGTTCCTGAATTTGATTATAATGAAAATAATATTATAGGATATGAAAAAGTTTCTGACCCTAATGATCCTACTGTATTAGAAAAATATGAGCAAAAAGAAAAAGCCGCTAGATATGCTGGACGTATTGCAAGAGAAAAAAATAAATACGATGAAATATATGGCATAAAAGATAAAGATGGTAATTTTATTCTTGATGACTTTGGAAATGTTAAAAGAAGAGATTTATCTTCATTAGAAAAAATAAATAATTCAATTATAGGTATTTCTGATAGAATTAAAAAATTTGATGATCAAATAGATATAACTACAGGAGTGCTTTTTGAACAACTACTTCCAGATGAATTATTAGAAGATTACGATAAAAACGGCGAAAATTCATTATTAGCTAGAATTCCAACTCCTATAAATCCTTTTTCATTAGGATTAATTGGTTCAAAAACGGATATTGAAGATGCTCAAAAAGAAAAAGCTACCATTGACGCTATATCGCAAGAAAGGGGAGGTACAGGAGAAATTACTAAAGGTTTTAAAGAAGGTGATGCGGGAGAAATTGCATCGGGTATAGTTAATGGACTTACTAGTTTTGTTCCTTCGCTTGTATTAGGTACATTAACCTTTGGAACATCTACAGCCACTGAATTTTTTGGAGATGCTTATACTGATTATAATTCTGAAGTAGCTAAAAGAAAGGGTATAACATTTAAAGAATTAAGAGATAAAAACGAAGACAGCTTTGCTATACCGTTAGCAGTATCAGGAATTAATACGGCTTTAGAACAATTTGGTTTTGGGCAAGTAGGTAAAGCTCTAATTAATAAAGCTGGAGCTGCTGGGGCAAAAAGAGTAGCAAATATTTTTTTAGCTGGTGGTGCTGAAGGTACAACTGAATATTTTCAAAATGCTGTAGAAACAGCTCAAAGTGATTACGGAAAAAATAATAATGTTGCTTCTGCAACTAATGCTTTAGTAGATTCTCTTACAAGTCAACAAGGTTTAGAATCATTTTTACAGGGATTTGTAGGAGGTTCAGGAGTTTCTGGTGTAGGATCTAATGCAGAAAATATTAAATCATTTGTAAAAACTGCAGCTAATTTAAGAGCCCCGTCTGATGTTAAAGGTATTGAAAAAGATATTGATGAATTAGCTAAATTAGAAACTAAATTAAAAAGAGCTAGAACTCAAACATCTAAAGAGGGGATTCAACAAAAAATAGACGAAGTAAATAGTAGACTTACAACCAGAATAACAAAAAGTAATTCTATAATTCCTAAATTAACTAAAAATGAAATTGATGAAGTTAATAACATGGGAGATCTCGCAGAGTTGCAGGTTGAAAGAGTAAAAAAATTAAATGAAGAGCTAGCGGAAGGTAAAATTAAAAGAAGTGATTACTTAGTAGCTCTTGAAGGTTACAAAGCTACTTATGTCGATGCTAAAAATAGAATTAAGGGTATTGCTGATTCAGTTAAAACTAGACCTGAAACTAAGGTTGCTGAAGAAATTGAAACAACTGAAGCAGAATTAACTCCGGAACAAACAGCAATAAATAAAATAATTACTAAAGAAAAAGTTGCTTCTAATAAAGTACAAGAAATTTACGACGAAAAAGGTGTAGAAGGTGCGGCGGAAATAATTAATTTGTTTAAACCTATTACAAATAAAATTGTACAAAAAAGAAGAGATGCTCCTAATTTTGATAAAGAACTTTTAGAAAGTGAAATTGAAATAGGTGAAAGAGGAATACTAGATTTAATACGTTCATACAATCCTGAATCTGGTGTGCCATTAGCTGCTTATATAAATAAGTTTTTACCAGCTAGAGCTATAGAATCATCTCGTAGAATATTAGGTGAACAATTTACAGAAGACGTTACCGAAGCTAAAGGTGTTACTGCAACAGAAGTTACAGATGAAATAGTTACAGAACCATTAAGTAAAGACACGAAGCAAGCACGTAAAACTCTTGCGGAAGATCTTGAACTTAATGAAGAAATTGTTGAAGATGTAAAAAAATCTGTAAGAAAAACTTTTGGTACTAAATTACCAGCTGTAACAGATAAAAAATTTAAAAGAGCTTTGCTTAAAAATTTTAGAGATGATTTAACTAAAACATTTAAAAATACATTAGGCACAGGTTTAGCATATAAACAATATTTAGAAAATAATTTTGAAAATATATTTAAAGCTATACCACAAGAAACACTTAATAAAAAGTTTTCAGGTTTATTTACAAAAGAAGTAACAGATAAAACAGGTAAACAATTAAGAGAAAAAACTCAAGTAGGTAAAAAAGTTTTTGAAAGACCTGATATTACTGTTGAACAATTTGTAGATTATTTTACAGGCCCAGATGTTTATGCTAATCTAGCTAACTCAAGGAAAACATCTTTAGCACAGTTGTTAGCGGATGAAATTGGTTTAGATGAAGTTGTAGAAGCATTAAAAGAAACTGAAGTTACAGAAAAATTTAAAGCTGTACAAGAATTACAAGGACAAAAAGTACCAGAAAATTTTATTCAAATTATTTCTAAACAAATAGATAGAGCTATAGATTATATAGACAAACTACAAAAAAATAATAATACTTTATATGTTTCATTAGGATTTCCAGAACTAACATTAGCTACAGTAAAAGGATTTTTAAAAGGCGTAAAATTAGCATTAAAGGCTGGAGATAGTTTAGCTAAAGCTATAAATAAAGGAATAAAAATAGCTCAAAAAGAGTTTAATACAAAAGAAAGTAAACAATCTGTAAAAGATGCTTTAAAATCTATATATAAAACAGAAAAAGATTTACAATCTAAAACAAAAGCTGATCAGGCTATTAAAGAAATTGATAAAGCTACAGTAAAAGAAAAAGGAACAAGAGTTTTTAATTCTGAAGCAGAACAATTAAAAAAGACTAATAATCCACAGCAAATTGTGGAATTTATAAAATATATTTTACCTACATATACAAGCGCTAACCTTATAGTTGGGTCAAACGCTTCTCAAGCCTTAAATTATCTAAAGAAAAATAATATAATACCTAAAAAATTTGCTGATAAATTTACAGTAAAATCAGGAAAAATTTATTTTGAAAATAAAGTAATTAAAACTTTAGTATCAAAAACAAATCCTAAAACAATTAATGGTAATTATAAAAGAAATCCTAAAGAGTTTATTAAATATTTAAAAGATAATTTAGCAGATATTGATACGCAAGCTGATAATAATAAAAAATATATTCTACAAAAAATTACTAAATTATTAAAAGAAAATAGATTAAATGATATAGGAGATTTATTACAATTAATGGGTAATTTAGATTCGGCCTCACCAATGCGTTTATTAGGAAAAATAAGATCTATACAAAAAGGTGCTAAAGAAATAACTTACGAACATACTCCTCCAATAAAAACTTTAATAGAAAAAGTAAGAGGAATTGTAAATAATTATAAAGGTAATATATCTGAAACAATTAAAGAAATTGATAATGTATTGAGTGATAGTTATGTTGATTTAATTGAAAAAGGTTCTAAAATACCTAATGATGGAAATACAGTACAACGATATAAAAATATTTTAGATCCTAATAAAGATTTAGAATATTTTAGAAAAGACCCTAATAAAACAAAAACATTATCTGAAGAGTTTAATAAAATACTTGAAGATAAAACAGGTATTTCTGCAGACAAAGTATATTCAGATGCTAAAGCTTCTGTAGCTGGAAGAAATAAAGGAAGATTTAAATTTTTTATACCACCTTCTGCTGAAGATTTTGTAGGATTATTATATGCTACACTTAGTAAGAAAAAATTAGGTGATAAGCAAATGGAATTTTATAAAAGAACTTTATTAGATCCATACGCAAGAGCTATGAGTAATATAGCTAAAGAACGAATTGCATTAACTTCAGCATACAAAGCAATAGTTAAAAATCTTAAAGTAGTTCCAAAAAATTTACGTAAAGAAATTCCTGGTGAAGGCTTTACAAGAGAACAAGCGGTACGTGTATATATGTGGGATAAAGATGGAATTGCGGTTCCGGGTATAAGTGATGAGGATCTTAAAATGCTTGTTGATACTGTAGAAAATGATAAAAAATTAAAAGAATTTGCAGATCAAATTTTAAGTATTCAACCTGAGGGGTTAGCATCACCTACAGATGCATGGCTAGCAGGATCATTAGATTCAGATTTATTAGCAACTTTAAATACAACTAAAAGAAAAAAATATTTAGAAGAGTGGCAAGCCAATGTAGATGCTATATTTAGTGAGCAAAATTTAAATAAGTTAGAAGCTATTTATGGTAAATCATATAGAGTAGCATTAGAAAATATATTAAAACGTATGGAAACAGGCCGTAATAGATCTTATGGGGGTGATGCTCTTACTACTAGGCTTACTGATTGGATTTCAAATTCTGTAGGTGCAATTATGTTTTTTAATACAAGATCCGCTGTACTTCAAACTATATCTTCTGTTAACTTTATTAATTGGTCAGATAACAACTTATTAGCAGCTGCGGGTGCATTTGCTAATCAAAAACAATATTGGTCTGATTTTCTTAAATTAATGAATTCTGACTTTTTAAAAGATAGAAGAGGTGGTTTAAAAATAAACGTAAATGAAACTGATATTGCACAAATGGCTGCAACTTCTAAAAATAAAGTTAAAGGAGTTATTAGTGGTTTATTAAAATTAGGTTTTTTACCTACACAAATTGCAGATAGTTTTGCTATTGCATCAGGAGGTGCTACATTTTATAGAAATAGAATTAAATCATTAATGAAAGATGGTATGTCTAAAAATGAAGCTGAGCAACAAGCTATGCAAGATTTTAGTGAAACTGCAGAAGAATCACAACAATCAAGTAGGCCAGATCGAATTAGTCAACAACAAGCGGGTCCATTAGGACGCATTATATTAGCTTTTGCAAACACACCTGCTCAATATGCTAGATTAACTAAAAAAGCTATTTTGGATCTTAAAAATGGGCGTGGTGATGCTAAAACAAATATTTCAAAAATAATTTATTATGGGGTAGCTCAAAATATTATATTTACTGCACTACAACAAGCCTTGTTTGCAACATTGTTTGATGATGAAGAAGAAGAAAAAGAATCTGATAGATATGTAAGAGGTGCTAATAGTATGCTTGATAGTTTTTTAAGAGGTATTGGATTTGCCGGAGCAGCAGTTTCTGTAGGAAAAAATATAGCATTAGAAATTTTAAAACAATCTGAAAAGAAAAGCCCTGAATATGAAGATGCAGCATTAAAATTATTAGATATATCACCACCAATATCTTCAAAAGTTTCAAAATTAAGATCAGCGGGAAGAATATTTTCATGGAATAAAAAAGAAATACGTGAAAAAGGATTAAGTTTTGATAACCCAGCTAATGAAGCTATAGGTAAAATTATTTCAGCAACTACTAATATACCAGTTGATAGAGCTATACAAAAAGCAGATAATATTCAAAATGCTTTAGCTGAAGATACTGATACATGGCAAAGAATAGCTTTAGCTGCCGGTTGGAAAGATTGGGAATTAGGAATGCAAGAAAAAAAGAAAAAGAAAGCTAAAGGAACAAGAAGCAGAACACGTACACGAACAAGAACTAGAACAAGAAAAAGAAATTAATTATGACATATTGGATTATATTATTAACCGTTTTAACATTATTATTATTAGTTACTGCGTATCATTCGCGTAAAATTAAAGATAGTAATAGGAATTTTATTCCAGATTTTATTGACAAAATAATTACAAAAATAAAAAGAGTGTTTAACTATATTAAAAAAACGTTTTCAAAATGAGTTACAGAAATACAAAAGATTTAAGACATTATATAGGCGCTGCAGGAATATTTTTATTAATTATATTTTTGCTTTTGTTTTTATCATTTAATCAAATACCCCCAGTTAACAAAGATGTATTTGTAAGTATTGTGGGAATGATGGTAGGTTCAATGTCTGTGGTTATATACACCATAATTGGTAAAAACCCAGAAGAATTAGAACAAATGAAACAAAAAAATGAATCATTGCAAGCTACAGCCGATCAAATGGAAGTAAGAAATGATCAATTAGAAGAAATGATTATAAATATACAAAAAGATATTATTAAAAAATTAACTTGTGAAAGTTGTGAAAAGAAATAAATTACCTCTATCAGTATTAGGATCACCCCTTGCAAAAAAAGATAATTGCTATAGAAAAGCAAAAGCTAAATATAGAGTATTTCCGTCTGCTTATGCATCAGGATATATTGCTAAATGCCGTAAAAGAGGTGGAAATATAAAATAATGGCTATAAAGAAAACAAAAAAAGGGGCAAGTCTTAAACGATGGTTTAAAGAAGAATGGATTGATGTCCGTACTGGTAAGCCATGCGGTAGATCCAAAGGAGAAAAAAGAGGCGTGCCTTATTGTAGACCTAAAAAAAGAGTATCATCTGCTACACCTAAAACAGCATCAGAAATGACAGCTGCACAAAAAAAGAAAAAAATAGCAGAAAAAAAACGGTTAGGTCAACCGGCTGGTAAACCTAGAAGAGTTAAATCATTAAAAAGGAACAAAAAAAAATGAGCACCACACTCAAAGTTCCTATAACTAGATTGGGAGGCATGGATAAAACCTCCCTTTCCAGTTATGTCTATCCATCACAGGATAAACAATCGGGATCCATAGCTTTAGCAGCTATATCTCCTCTAAGTACTGATTCAGTACGCATATAATATAAAGTTTTAATTCCTTTTTTCCATGCTTCTAAATGTATTTTATTAATCCATTTTGGTTCAGCTACAGAAGGAAATGCTAAATTTAAACTTACTGATTGATCAATATAATCTTGACGTATACCAGCTTGACTAACTAATTCAAGTTGATTAATTTCTTTAAATGTTTTGAATACATTTTTTACAGGCTCACCATCTTCTTCGGTAAGTCTTCCAAGGTGATCGTAAAACCATCCATCGAGTTCTTTAATATCTTGTACGGATCCACCATCTTCAAGGATCTTATCCCAAGTTTCTTTAACATCAATTCCAATTTTTCTAAATACTTTTTTAAGTTCATTGTTTTTTCTTATAAATGTACCTTTAGCTGATTGTTCTGTAAATACATTAGCAGCCCAAGGTTCAATTCCTGGTGATATATTACCACTAAGCTTACTATTAGATACTGTAGGAGCAATAGCTCTTAAATGAGTGTTACGCATTTCAGTGCCAGCACACCACAATGGTTCTCCATAAACTTCTGCAAGCTTACGAGATGCTCTTTCTGTTTCAATTTTAATTTTACTAAATATTTCTCTTGTTTTAAATTGAGCTAATAAACTTTCAAAAGCAATACCTTTTTGTTGTAATAATGTATGCCAACCTAATACCCCTAAACCTAAAGCTCTACCCTTAGTAGCGGATCTTACTGCATTATCAAAACCTCTCATGTTTTTAGCACGTTGAATAAACTCTTCCATAACGCCATCTAAAAACCATGTGGCATCATATACTAAATTAGTGTTTTTCCACTCATCATATTTAGCTAAATTTAACGAGGACAAGCAACAAACAAAAGAATGTGATTCATCCGTGTGTAAAGTTATTTCTGAACATATATTAGTCATGTGAACTTTGAGCCCATTTGATTTATACGCTTTTGGGTTACTCTTGTTTGTATTTCCCTTAAAGAGGATATAAGGCTCTCCAGTTGCTTTACGTTTTTGTAATAATTTTGCCCATTTTTGTCTAGATTCTGTATCTCCTTGCTCAAGTCTTCGCATAAACTTGTCACCGACCACAGCGCACTGGTGTAAGTTAAGTGATTGTCTGTTAACATCTCCTTTCGGTTCTCTGATCTCCAGCCATTCCTCAAAGTCGGGGTGATCAATATTGATGTTAACTGACGCAGCTCCTCTGCGGACAGATCCTTGATTAGTGGCAAGTATAGTTGAATCGTATATCTTGCAAAATGGCACCACTCCATCAGATGTTCCATTACCTGTAATTTTAGCCCCGGCAGGACGAATCATATTTATTCCGATACCTACACCCCCGCCGTGTTTTGCAAGTAACATCATTTCTAAATTTTTTTGTCCTATGTCTGCAATTGAATCCGCAACATCAATTCCAAAACAACTAATAGGTAAGCCTCGATCTGTACCTGTAT
>VMHT01164846.1_pt1 | contig 47124 bp, 67 predicted proteins | sample 4693611 | NCBI WGS metagenome assembly VMHT01 (sample SAMN12280063, study PRJNA550983) | marine metagenome | isolation source: seawater sampled from same location over 5 years 0.02-0.2 micron viral filtrate | place: USA: collected off the coast of southern California halfway between the port... ... | reverse complement strand
GGCCATTTAATAAAACAGCACCAACAGCTAGTAATATAGTTTTAGGAACTGATGGCAGTGTTAATGGTTCTAGCGATACCTATGTTTGTTATGCATTTGCAGAAATACAAGGCTACAGTAAATTTGGTAGCTACACAGGTAATGGTAATGCAGATGGGCCATTTGTTTATACAGGATTTAAACCCGCTTGGTTAATGATTAAACCTAGCAATAATGTAAGTAACTGGTTTATGATTGATAGCACTAGAGAACCGATAAACCCTGCAGGAAATAAATTTTTATATGCAGATTCTACTAGTGCTGAAGTTTCATCAGCCAAAAATTTAGATTTACTTTCAAATGGTTTTAAACCTAGAGCCGCAACAGGGTTTCATAATGACAATAATATTAATTACATCTACATGGCATTTGCAGAACATCCTTTTGTATCATCAAAAGGTGTACCAACGACGGCAAGATAATGAGTAAATTATCTGTAAGAAATATTTACTTTACACCTGTAAAGAAAAGAACAAGTATAGGAGACTCATCAAGGAGTAGACCTAAAAATAAGAATACTAGAAGATTACATAAACGAACCAGGGGGCAAGGCAAAGGATGATTAAATACTTATTAGTATTATCAGTTTTATTATTTACAACAACAACATTAGCAGACTCAAACTATGATACAAATTCTCAAACAAATCAAACAGGTAGTAATACACAAATCACGGGTGGTTATACATCGACTACTACCAACAATAATGATGGACAAACAAACACAACGACAAACACAACGACAAATAATTCAACTACCAATGGGTCAGATGTACCAGTTAACTCCGCTAACTCTCCGTCATACTCTGCAATGTCTCAAGATGTTTGTAGTATGGGTATCAGTGGTTCCGTTTCTACTTTGGGTTTTGGTGTATCTGGTGGGAAACATGTAAGAGATTTAAACTGTGAGCGTATAAAATTAAGTAAAGTTTTATATGATTATGGTATGAAAGTAGCGGCAGTATCATTACTATGTCAAGATGAACGAGTTTTTGAGGCCATGCTTATGGCAGGCACACCTTGTCCATTCGAAGGTAAGATAGGTTCAGAAGCTATTTCCCAGTGGGAAAAGTATGATGTTGAAAGACCAGACTATGAGGAGTATGTATCTAAATTAGAAACTAGGTCTAGAATAGATGCTGAACTAGAAGCTATAAGAATACAAAAAGAACAAGAAGAACTTGCTAGAAAACTAGCAGAAGAGCAAGCAAAACTAGAGACACTAAAAAAACAAGAAGAAGTAGATAATATAATTATTGAAACTGATTTAAAAACAGAAGAGAAAAAAATAATAAACGTACATAATTAATGAAGTATATTTTACCTATACTTATTACATGTAGTTTTTTATTTGCATGGGATACAGCTTTTAGTGAGACTAGAACTACGGGTAATATTCTTTCTAACTCTACTTTTGGAACAGGCAACACTACAAGTACAACTGGTTGGTTAACAGATGGTAATGATGGCGTTCACTCTCATGGTGCTTGGAATGGATTTCCATATCAAACAGGAATGGATGATAGCGGTGGTGTATTAGCATTTGAAGGACATGAAGAAGATAATGTATACCAAGATGTAGATTTAGTTGGTGATGGACATCTAACACAACAAGAAGTTAATCAAGGCTTTACCTCAACTATGGGAGCAGACGTATGGTTCTGGAATGGTATTGAAAATACACTTACCCTTAAACAAACTGTTACAGGCTCAGATGGTTCGGTATCTACACAGGTTAGAGATATAAATGACAACGAACCTAGTAGGCAAATGAATGGGGGTACGTTTACAAACTATACAAATGTTTATACTCAAGGCTCAAATACACAAACAGATATTACAATTAGAGCAGAACTGTATAATGAAACTGCAGGCACAACTTATGATAACTATCATCGTGGGCCAGATGTAGATAATGTTACATTAGATATTACTTACACTTATACGCCCCCTATAAATGAAGATACACAAGATATTATAGATGATATTGATACGGATATAGTAGATATTATAGATGATATACCAGAAGATTTTGATTGGATTAATGACGAATTACCTGTATACGAGGAAGAAATAGTATTTGAAGATGAGTTTACATTTGATGATACATTTTACTTTGATGATATAGAGACAGTATACATAGACGAATTACCTCCTATAGAAGAGTTTGATATGGAGGGTTTTGAAGAAATACAGGATATAGAAACAGTATTTTTTGAAGACGATTATATGATGGAGCCTCCTCTTGAGGTGATGGAAGAGGTATTCACAGAAGAGTTTGAGGAGGACTTTACTGAATTTTTAGAAGAGACTGGCATGGAAGAAGAGTTCATGGAGTTTCTAGAAGACGAAGGTATAACAGCCGAAGAATTTTTTGAAGAGATAACAGAGGAGGAGTTCAATGAAGAACTTGCTGATGAATCTTTTGAAGAGTTTGAGGAACCATTGGAAGACATCTCAACGGAGGAAGAAGGCCTTCAAGAGATTGTTGAAGATGAAACGGAAACAATGGAAGAACCAACAGAGTCTGAACCAGTAGAAGAGGAAAAAGAAGTTGCAACAAATGACACAGAAGAATCAAAAGAAGAGGAATCCGATAGCACAGGAACTGATGAGTCAGAAGTATCGACAGAGGAAAGTGGAGAACAAGAAACTGTACAATCGGAAGACGCAGAAGTGGACACCAAAGACGGGGTTACTACAGATGTTGCAAAGGTAGAGACTAAACTAAAAAAGAATTTAAAAACAATAGCTAAACAAATAGCAAAGGTTACAAAAGAAACAACTCAAAACTTAACAAAAGAAGATTTATTTTTTAAAGGGAATGATTTAGATGCGTATAAAGAGATTGCGTTTTACTCAGCAAAGGATATATATGAGAATACAAGTATGGGATTATTTATGCAAATAGATTTATCTACATATTCTACGGACATTTATGCAGGAGCTTCACTAAGTTCTTACACAAACAATGACCCAGTAGAAATACACCGAGTAAAATTAATAACTTTAAACACACAAAAGAATAAACTAATAGCTGAATTGGAGGCACTTAAACAATGAAGATAATTGAAAAACTTAGTACATATGCGGCACTGCTTGGAGTAATTGGTGCTATTGGTGGAGGGTTTTATACCTGGGGCCAATTTAATTCTAGATTAGATATGTTAGAAGCAGAGCCTCCAGTAAATTTAGCACCACTAAAAGAAAAAGATAAAGAACTAGAAAAGAAAATTGATGAAGCATTATTATATGCAAATGAATATAAAGTTGATTTGATTGATAGAATTAAAAAAGTAGATGATAAGATTGTGCCTACAGATTTAACATTAGTGTTTAAAGAAATAGGTAAAGTAAAAGAACAGATAGCTATGCTAGATATTCCAGAACCTTTTATCATACAACCTTTTATCTCACCTATTAATGAAACAATTAGAACATTAGAAAGTTTACTATCTGAATTATCTAAACAAGTTGCTATTGCATTAAAAGAAAATGAAGTGCAAGATGTTATGATAGAAGAGCTTAAACTACAAACAACTAACCCATTGAGTAATTAATATGGCTATAGAGATAGGATACGGGCCAGGTAATCAGCCTTATACAGCAGTGATGCCCCAAGAAGGATTTGTGTACGCATATGATTCTGAAGGAAGAAGGTATCAAGTACCTAGAGGATTTAGAGGTGGCGTAGTAGATGGGCAAGATTTTACTATGAGAGAAGGTGCAGGAATAATTAATGACCCTCCTCCACCAAATAAAACTGTTCCAGATAGTTTAGCAAGGGATATGTCATCTGGTACTATAATACCTAAACCCCCACAACCACCTACAGGCCCAGGCACTGCAGACCCATCACAATTTATACAAGGTCAAGTAGGAGCAGGCGTTAGACAACCAACACTTCCCACTGGGACTAGTGTAGGGCAACAATTACAATTACAAAATATAACTCAAGGTACAGTACAAGATGTGCCAGGTGTAACAGGGGCTGTACAAGCGGCAGTACCTACTACATCTCCTGCACCTACAATTACACCTATGACTGTTCCCACTGGGACTCAAGTATCTCCAGCACAATTTGATGAAACATTTAGAACATATGCACCTACAACTGTAGGGACTGCGGCTCAAGCACAAGCAGAACAAACTGCAGTAAATCAAAATGAATTAATACAAGCACAGCAAGCAGAACTATCTGCTAATGCTACAGTAAGAGGACAGCTTGCTAATATAACTTCTGATGTAGAAAATGCATTAGCACAAGGTAATCCTTTACCTCCATTTGCAAGGGGTGCACAAAGAGTAGCAGAAGCGGCAATGGCTAAGAGAGGACTTGGTGCTTCTAGTATTGCGGCAGAAGCTATAGCAGAAGGTGTATTAAGAGCAGGTACACAAATTGCGGCGGCAGATGCAGAAGCCTATAGACAAGTTATATTAGCTAATTTAAATAATAGACAACAAGCGGCAATACAAAATGCAGATGTTTATTTTAAAACTGATATGGCTAACCTGTCAAATAAACAAGCAACAAGTTTAACTAATTTGCAAAGTAGACAACAAGTATTATTATCAGATGCATCAGCAGAAAATGCGTCATCACAATTTAATGCAACAAGTCAAAAACAAACTGACCAGTTCTTTGATAGCTTACAATCACAAATACAAACACAAAATGCACAAAGAGTAGATGCAATGAATCAATTTTCTGTAGCAGAATCTAATAAAATAGCAGGACTAAATGCAGGTAATCAAGTACAAATAGACCAAGCTAATGCACAAAGAGAGGCGGCAATAAATCAATTTAACGCACAACTAACAGATGCTAGGCAAAGATTTAATGTAGAGAATCAAAGAGTTGTAGACCAATCTAATGTTGCATGGAGAAGACAAATTAATACAGCAAATACTGCGGCAGTAAATGCGGCAAACCAAACTGATGCGGCAAACCTACTAGGTTTATCTAACTTTGCAATGTCTGCACTATGGCAACAGTGGAGAGATGAAGCGAGTTGGGCTAATACATCATCTGAAAACATTGAAAATAGAAATCACAACATAACATTAGCGGCACTAGAAAGAGAAACTAATTTAGCGTTTATGGATGAAGCATCTAAAAATGCATTAAATAGATTAATAGGTGGAGTTATAGGGGATATTATTGTAAACTTTACTAGCAGACCACCATCTGGAGAAGGAGAATAAATAATGTGGGGAGAAATATTTAAAGAAGGTCTTAAAATAGTAGGAATGAATCTACTAAAAGGTAGAGATTCTGGTGGAGGCGGCTCTGCAGGAATGAGGCCAGACTATGTAAGTTTTGATGAATACGACATGGCAATGTTGAAACCCGAAGATGTAACTGCTGTAAAAAAAGCAGATGTATCTAATTACATAACATATCAAAAGTTTTGGAATGACAGATTATTACAATACTTAAATATGGCAAGGACAATAAAATAATGGCAAAGTACGAAGAACCAAATATAAATCCATTTGATGCTCCTATACCTGGACAGTCTTTAACAGACAAACCTGGTAACTACCCATGGGAACATCCACCAAAGTATACAGACTTTATGGAAGCATCTACATTTATATGGAATAGAATACACTTAAAAAGAAATAACCAAAGACTATTAGCTTTAATAAACTCTGGCGTACCAGTAGAATCATTAGTTAGAACTACTTTATTTAGTGGGTTTGTTAGTGGATTATGGAATCCAGATTTAGCTATACTACTTGCACCTACTATAGCTAAAATGTACGTATCATTAGCACAAGCGGCAGGACTAGAAGATATAACATTAGATTTACCTAGAAAGAGAATGAAAAGTGTTGTAGGTGAAATCATGGCACTTAAAGAAACTGCTAGGCCTACTACTGCAAAAGCTAGAAAAGAAAAGTTTGAGGAAGAAGTTGTAAAAGGTTTAATGTCTAGAAAGAGTGAGGAGGAGTAATGGTATTTAATTTAAAAGGTTTAATGGAATCTGTAAGACCTACACAGATAGGTATTGGTGCACTTGAAACAATACAAGATAGATTTAAAGACGATAGAGAATTAGACCAACAAAGATTAAGTAACACTATTGATTCTGCAGGATTAATATTAGAAGATGCTAACGAACAGGTAGCTTTAATAAATAAAAGAGATGAATTGTTTGCTCAAACTGCAGAAATGTATGGGCCTGGAGTTGCTGATTACTTATCTCAAAACAAAACATTTGCTTTATATGATGGTGTAAATAATGTAAATGCTTTAAAAGATATAGACAGTAAAGCTAGAGAGGCAACACGAATTATAGCAGAAGGAGGCTTTGAAACATCAGAAAATCCTTATCAATTTGATACAAGAAATGCATTATTAGGTACTTTGGATAAAGTTGAATCTGAATTGCAATCTTTAAATAACATACCAGACAAAACAGGCAAAGTTGCTATAAGAAGAAAAGAGTTAGAAAAAATTAAATCTACTTTAGGTACTGAAGTAATGCCTGGAGAGGGAGTAAAAGTATCTGCCTTTCCTACAACAATGTCACAATCACAAAGACTAAATGAACAAGCTCTCAATGTGGCTACAGCTATGAATTTAGGAGTAGATATATTTAGTAAAGAAGCAATGAATGAAGTAGGTTTTAATCCTGTGTCAGTAAATGAGGCAGATGAAATATTAGGAATAGCAAATAATATAAATGATTTACAAAATATGTTTACAGATGATGTGAAATTAAAAACAATAATTTTAACATCTTCAAATTTAAAAAAAGATTTAGAGCCTTATCAAAAACGATACGAAGAAATATTAAAACAAAGTATAAGTAGAATCCCAGAAAAAGATGCTACATCAACCACAGATGCGGATGAAAACTTACCAATTATAAGAACTCAAGAAGAGTATGAAGCATTATTAGCAGATGATACAAAACCATCTGGCTTTATATTTTTAAATGCAGATGGCTCAAAAGCAAAAAAACCTTAAAAACTAATGGCAGAAATACAAAAATTTGGTATTCCTTTAGATGAGGAAACTAAAACTACTAATGTAGTAAGGTTTGGTATTCCTTTAGATGAAGCTGAAAAAAAAGAAGAAGAGGCTGTTACTAGGTTTGGTGAACCGCTTGAACAAAAAGTTGAAGAGGCAGGAAATGCAGACGTAATAATACCAGATGGAGGAGATATATATCAAAGTGACGATGACGTAACTGTACCTCCAATAGTAACAGAAAAAATTGATAGTTGGTTAAAAGTTCCTTTAAATAAATCTTTAGGATTTACTGAGTTTGAAAAAAATATTAGGTTTGGATTGAGGAGTGGCTCGGCATCTTTTTATCATACACTATCAAATATACCTGGGCTGTTACTTTCTGATGACCAGAAAAAAGCAATGGAAGCAGGCATGCCTATAGAAAATGTGACTAATGATAATCAAATAAAATTAATAGCAGGTTACTTATATAAAAATTTAAAAAAAATATCGACTGATGAAAGAAAACGGGCAGAAAAAATTGGCAAACCAGAAGGGATAATACCCAATGTATATGCGGCAGGTGGAAGTGCTATCCCTGTAATAACTGAATACGTATCGGGACTACGAGCTTTAGGGTTTATAAATCAAGCGTATAAGTTACCTATAGCATTTGGAGCAGTTGATGCTCTTAGAGAATCTGACAAAGGTGCTAAAGAGGCAGGAGTTGCATTTGCAACTGGAGCAACTGTAGGTAAATATTTAGATTGGGCAGGGCCATTGGCACCTGTGTCTAGGATAACATCTACAGGAGCGTTAGGATTTAGTTTACCTGCTGATGATTTTGGACAAAGAGTTACTAACGCCATAGTTTTTGGAGGGACTTCTGCAATAGGCCCTATGTATGGTAATCAAACTATTATTGAAAGAACCATAGGCGAAACAATTAAAAAAAATAGAAATAGAAAATTTATAGAATCATTTGAAAGTAAAGTTATAAACAATAATAATAAAGCATTAGAGAAAACTATAGATGAATATAATGTATTAGTAAAAGAAGCAAAGCAATTACAGAAAGATAAAAAAGATACTAAAGATATAGAGCGTCAATTAGAAAGCAAATCTACCGAAATGTATGCTTTAAGCCCATTATTAAATGAAACAAAAGACATAGCATTTAGAGTGCATCAAGAAAAGTTAGATGTAACTACACCTAAACAAGCAAGACTGCAAATGATTAATTTTGAGGATTCAACTAAAGCTGTGGTTCCAAAGTTTAAGGACATGAGCAATGCTGAATTTAAAAAAGGGCTAAGTTATGCAGGCCAATTTTTTGAAAAGTATGCTTTGCCTCCATCATTAGGTTTAAAAAGATTTCCTATAGTAAAGTATGTTGCAGACAAACTTAATATTTATAGAATAAATAATGAGCAACAAATATTAAAAGTTTTAGACGACCCACAATATGTAGATATAAATAAAAATGGGACAGCATTTAAACTTTTAAAATCTAAGCCTGGCCCTAATGGAATGTTTTATTATTTTAATGATTTATCTAACAAAGAAAAAACTAATTTAATAAACACATTGTTTAAAATAGAAAAAGATATTGCGGTCTTGAGAACTAAGGAAGGGGAAAAAGTTCCTTTTGGAATAAATAGACCTCTTAAAGAAGTACAAGATGAACTTAGACCTTTTTTTGATAAAGATACTTTAGAGCCTAACACTAAAGGTCTTACAGAAAAATATAAATTAAATGAAACTCAAACTCTCTCTTATTTACAGATGAGAGAAAAATTAAAAAGTGGATTAAAGTATTTTAATAAGACAGCCAAAGAAGACAGTAATGGAACAGTTGCTGAGATACCAGAAATACCAGGGTATTTTCCTCATTTATTTTTAGGAGAGTATAAAGTATTTGTAGATAAAATTGATGCCAAAGGAGTGAGAAATTTAAAGGAGATTGCTACTGCAAACACTATATTTGGTGCTAACAAATTAAAAAAAGAAATATTAAAAAGAGACCCCGATGCAATAGTTAATGTAAAAGAAGTTGATAAGGGCCATGTGGGGCAAGACATGACAATGAGTTACTTTGCTCAAGCTATATCCCATACTAAAGTAAAAGGAGAGCAATCAAAACAATTAAGGGATATATACAATGATATAATGGCAGACCAAGGTTTAAGTATATTTGGAGCAACTAGAATGTCTAGAAAACAAGAGTTTATAGATGGCTTTGCAGGTAGTAGAAAAAACAGAAAACAAATAACTGATTTTGAAACAGCAGTAAGTGCTTACATAGAGGGCCTAGTAAAAACCGCTAATAAAATAAAATTAAATAAAGAGGTAAGTGAATTTTTAACTACTCCTATAGTCAATGGCCCAGTCTATACAAGACTTACAAGGGAGGGCTTTAAACCAGATGCAAATATAACAATATCAAAATTATACCCAAATCAAACTGCATACGCAACAAAGTTGTATGATGTTGCTACGGGAGCACTAAAAAACCCGTTCTCAAAATTTGTTGCAGATGGTGCTAGTCTGCTTATGCTTAAAAGTGTAAGTCCTAATATGATTAAACGAGCATTTGGGGGAGTAAATCAAATGGCCGCACAAATGTTTTTATTTACTTATAGTGCAAGATTTTTAATAGCCCAAGGCCTACAACCTTTTCAAATGATACTGCCAAAATTAGCTTACCTTAGAGACTTATCTGGTGGTAGATTTGCTGACCCATACTTAGCCATACTAGATGCACAAAGAAACCTGTTAAAACCAGATGCTTTTTCTAAAAAATTATTAAGAAGTGGACAAAAGATGACAACTCTTAATGATAAATTTATGAGAGAATTTGCAGGTCAAAATTTATATCAAAAGCAAGGTAGAAAAAATAAGGGAAGTTTTCCTAAAAGATTATTGTGGATGCTATCTGGAAGAGGTATTGCAGGAAGAATGGAAATTTGGTCTAGAGCAAATACACTACTTATGTTTGGGCATTTACTAAAAAGAGCAGGAGTAAAAGAACAAAAAATTATAGATAATGCATGGTACTTAGCAGATAATTACATGGTTAGGTATGATACCTTTGAAAGACCTATGATGTATGGTGAAGGGGGTATAGGCCTGTTAGGTTCAGCCGCAGGATTGTTTAAAACATTTCAACAAAACTACCACGCTCAACAATTAGAAGCCATAAGAAATGCCGCTAGATATGGTGATGTATCTGGGATAGCACATTTTTATGGAGCTCAAGTTTTAGTAGCAGGTGCGTTTGGAGTAATAGGTATTCAAGTTGCTGACAAATTTATAGAAAAATTAAACCAAAGCACGACTGTCAATTTACCTACTGTTTCTCAATGGTTAATGTCTATAGGACTACCAGACGTAGCAATGTTTGGAGCCCCAAGTAAAGCTATAGGTCAAGATTTAACAGCCACTTTAGCGGCACCAGGCTTAGGCCCAGGAGATATATTTTCTTTTCCTGGGTATGAAAAACTAAGTGATGCGGCTGTAGGTGCAAAGGATATATTTTTTAAAAATTTACTTGCTCCTCTTGGAGCTAAAGCGATTGACTTTGCAATTACAAAACCTATTTTTGGAGATGACGCACCAGAACTTGCCCCTCTTGTTATTCCACCAACAAGGTCAGAACTAATGAACGCTTGGAAATTAATATCACCAAATTCTTTTAATGGGGCCATAGAAGAATACTACACAAATGGCACAGTGTTAGGTATTCCAGTCCCGTGGTTAGAACAAAAAGAAGAACCTACATATTATGAAAAAGGAACTGCTAGATTAAAAAGAGAATTTTATGATTGGTTCTCTAGATATTTCTCTGCTTATTCAATAAAAGAAGCTAAAATATTAAAATTAACATTTCAATTGCAGCAAATAAGAAAAAGTAGACAGTTGACTTATGGGACACTAATGGATTTTGCTGTTAGCACAGTAAATAATTTACCCCCAGATGCGGCTCTACCACAATGGATATTTAATTTAGGCAGAAATATGGGATACTCTGATGAGCAGATGTTTAAATCTATAAAGACTAGAATGAAAAATAGAGATAGAACTTTATTAGATAATGTTTTAAAGGGGGATTTATTTGGGCCATCAAGAAAATTAAAACAAAAAGATTTAGAATTAATATTAAAAAATTTAACACTAGACGATTTTGGAGATGAGATGCTTGTTCCAGAAAACATAAAAGATGAGGAGTTATACTAATGAATATGAAAGATACAGTTTGGTTTGTTGGAATAATATTAGCTCTTGGAGTTACCTGGGGAATGACCTCACAAAGAATATCTGCAATGGAAAATGACATAGATAGAATGGAGGAAGCTCTTGTAATGTTTACAAAGATGGAAGTTAGACTTGCGGTTATAGAATCAGAATTAAAAAATATAAATAAAAAACTAGATAACTAGGAGGAAGTATGAATAAAATAAAAGAAATATGGAATGGTTTAAGTAAGAGAGGCAAGATAGTTGCAGGTGCTCTTGGTGCTATTTTAATTTTAATTATATTTAGTTACATAGTATAAGGAGATATACATGCTAGGTGGATTACCAGTAGAAATGATTACAATGCTAGGCTCTAGCCTTCTAGGTGGATTTATGTCCATCTGGGGGCAGAGCATAAAAGCAAAACAAGATGAACAAAAATTGTTATTAGCAAGAGCTGATAATCAAATGAAACATATTGAGAAAGCTAGAACGTATGATAACAAAGGCTTTCAATGGACAAGAAGAATTATTGCATTGACTGCTGTATTCTTTATTATTGGTTGGCCAAAACTAGTGCCAGTATTTTTTGATACAAGTGTGTATTTAACTTGGACAGAATTTACTAGAGGCTTTTTATTCTTAATAGAACAAAAAGAAATAGTATTAGATAAAGAATTTTTTGGTGTAGTTATTACACCATTAGATACACATCTAATGTCAGCTATCATAGGATTATATTTCGGTGGTAGTCTGGTTAAGAAATAGTTTAATTATATTATTATTTATGACAGAAACAAGTGATGCACTAAGTAAGCAAACAGAAAAGCTAACTACAAAAAAGTTTGGAGAAGTAGAAGCAGTTCTTGGGCCAGGTTTTTATGATTTAGAAGCAGATGCAAAAGCATATCAAATTGCAAAGGAGCAAGGTAGGCAAGAAGATGAAGGATTTTTTAATAGCCTTTTTAACATATTTAAATCTAAACCAAAAGTAGAGGAAGAATTACCCCTTGAAACTATACAGGTACCAGAACTAAAAGTTACTCCTGCCAAACCCGTGGAAGATGATACAAAAATGATGGTGTCTCCAAAAGTAACCACGAAAGAGACGCAAATTTTAGATGATAATTGGTATCAGTCAGAAAATACAATAAATATTCTAAAAGATAAATCATACTCTAATCTGTATGCTACAGGAGAGGTAGGCCAACAGATGGGGTACCAACTCCCACTGGGATACAGAACAAATAACTGGCTTTCAATACATCAGCTAGGAATACCTTGGGATGGTTTGTCCGAAGTAAAAGAAGATAAAAAAGTATTACCTAATTTTAAAAAAGAAACTCACAGTGTAATGGAAGTATTTAATACACCAGAGTTTGGGGTTAGAGCGGCAATGGTAGACGTAATGACTAAAGCTCTTAAAACAGGTAGCCCAGAAATGACATTAAAAAAATTAATAGATTCTGGATACATGGAAAATTCAACTAACTATGTTAATGTAGGAAAAGGTTTAGGAATAAATTTAAATACTAAATTTAATTTATTTAATAAAGAAGAAGCAATTAAATGGTTTGACTACATGTTGCTTTCTGAAATGGGCACATTTAAAAATAACATACCAAAGGCAGAAAGAGATAAGGTATTTAATAGTGCTTATAGTATGGCGATGGATAGGATGAGAGACGAGAGCTACACTTATCACAGCACAGCTAAAAAATATTTAGACAGCTCTCAATAATTTTTGCATCTCACTACCTACATATTCTAATTCGTTAACAGTGTTTCTAATCATAGCCGCTATTGTGTGGGTGTGAGGATAATTGGGATTGACTCTGTTAACCTCAGACACAAAAGTATCTGGGTCAACAAAATCATAATCAAAACTTATAGTTCCATCTTTATTCAGCTTCACTTCGAGGTTGACTAAAGTGGAACTATTTTTTTTTGTTTCCATCTTTTTCTACAAAGTCTGGATTAATCTTATCATCCAGTGTCTTTAAATTTTTAGATAACATTTCTATTAAACCATACACCTCCTTATAGGGTCTGGTAAATAGATAACTTACAAGTTTCTCAACTTGTTCTCTACTTATTATGAAGTTCATCGTGTATATCTCCTGCTATTGCCATGTATGCGGCACCATCTATAAAGGTATCTTCTGATACTTTACCTTGCTTTGTTCTAGCAATCTTTAGTAGTGCCATCATTACAGCTACATCTCTAGCTGTAAACTCTATATCTTTGTAGGCAGACCAGAGCTTTGCGATGTTGTCATGGTTCTTTAATTTATTACCATACTCTTTTTCTCTACTGTCTCCCACATAACTTGATGCTTGTTTTAGTATATCTAAACTTTTCATTAAGCGATATTCTCCTTATTAAATAATTCTTTTAGTGGTATTAGGATACACTTAGATGCGTTTCTATCTCCTAACATTCTTGATTTATCCTTATATTTTTTAGCTAATTTTTTTATTCTGTCAACAGGAAAAACTAATTTACAGTAATCTTTCTTACCTATAGCTAAAACATGTATCCAGTAATCACATTTAGTTACACTAATCCCACTGGGTTTTCCATTACATTCTACTTCTATAGCTATGTTTCCTGTCTTGGCCCACCAATCTCTTTCAGTCTTGACCTCAATCTTTTTATTGTAAAACATATTGTGAACTTGTTTCTCACGCATTTGTCCATACTTTAAATCAAGGTCAAACTTGTTATCGTTGTTTAATTTAGCGTTGGTTTTCTTAATTTTTTTATCCATTCTTCTAGGCTTTCAACATTGTCTTGTTCTAAATCTGATAAGTCAGCATCATACATTTGAGCATCTTGTAATGCTCTAACTTTTAATCCTACTTCGTAAACCATATCAGCATGATTGAGGGCTAGGTCGCATAGGCCCATGGCTATTGTTTTTACTGCATGTTTCTCTGCAGTTTCTTCTCCGTATGATTTATCTATACCACATGCAAATGAACTTTCTGAATGTGGAGATATAACTATTGTTATACCTTTAGAAAAATCAAACTTATCTTTTCCGTTACCCTTCGACATTGCTATCCTCTTTAGGTTGTGTTACTTTCGTATACCAAAACCATTTTGGATTACGAGCCTTTGATTGTTGCTGTGGTAAAAATTGTAAGTCATCACCCCAACAAGGTTTCTTAAAATTACAAAACCCACATATGAGTCCAAGTTTTCTATTGCCAGTTTTAACTTGTCTAAATGTTTCTTCTTCATCTTCAAAGCATCTTTTGAATGGTTTATTCTCTAATAAATGACTAGCATTATCTCTTGCTATTTGTAAAGCCTTATCTCTATATTTACTATCATCACTGGGAGGGGCAGTAAGTTGTATCTCACCTGTAGATTTATTAATAACAATCCAACCACCAAAGGGTTTGTTTAATGCTTCTGCATATAAATACCCTTGGGATAAGTATCCAAATACATCTTCATCAGCTACCTTTTGAAATCCACCACCATCTTTTCCAAACTTTTTATCATATGAAAATGGGCTAGCAGATTTTATATCATATACTTTACCATCTATTTCTACATCTGTACTACCAGACATTTCTAATTCATCATGGACTTTATACTTTACTTTTTTCTGGTAACTTTCTATATTAACATTCGCTGACTTCATCATAGCATAGACTATGATTTCTATTATATCCCCAAACATATTTCTAAGTTTAGAATTATAAGACATCTCTTCAAAGTCATTGTCCTCATGTAGCTTTTCCATCTGTAATTGACAGATAGGTCTACCTGCATTAGACATTCTTATTCTAAATTTTTTCTCTCTTTCTTCTGTAAATTGTTTTCTTAGTGCTGTTTTACATAACTCACCAAACTCTTCAACAACATCATCAGACATAGACACAGGCCCTTTACAAGCCTGTGCCAAAAAGTTTTGTAGTTGTTCTACTACATTAGACATTATGCGGCAGTTACTTCTTCAATAACTTTAGCATCCACCATGTCTTGTGGATTAGTTTTAGATTTAAGAACAGCATTATGTAGTTCCAAGACAGAAGCATTTTCTTTTTCAATTATTGCTTTGAAGACATCCATAGTCTCTCTGTCTTTATCAGAGAAGTCTATTTGTTTGTCGTCTATCTTTGTTTTGGCTACATAATAAACATTAGAACCTGTCTTTCTTCTTTCAGTATCTGATAGAATAATGTTATGTCTAAACATAATCTTATTTCTTCTACCTAAACTTTCAATAGCTGTACCTATTGGGTTAAAGTTAGAACCAGATACTCTGTAAAGAACAGGATAGTTTTCTAATTTAACAGATTCTTTTCCTGCAGTTTTACCATCCATAGTAAGTAGACCATAGACTAAACGATAACATCTAATCTTTTTTTGTTCGACTAACTTATCTGGTGTAAGATTATCCCACTCTTTTCTAGCTATTCTACCACACTTTTCAGTGCCAAGAATATCTTCTTGTGGGCTATCCCATGTAGGAAAGATAACAGTTCTATTAGAATATTCCTGTTTCTCTTCATCATACTTCATGTACTGAAAGTTATTAATGAATGGTCTAATCTTTACAGGTTTACCAAACACTTCTTGTTCACTTACAGTATCATAAGTTTTGAATACTCCCACTGGGAGTTGATTACCTTCTTCATCTGTAGCATCTCTATTAATAGATAGCTTTGGTAAGATAGGTAGGTTGGTGCCTTTGGATTGACCAATGGCATCCATAATATCAGCATTAGACATTCCGTCTATGTTTGCTAATTCATTCATAAAATACCTCCTGGGTATATAAATTACTAATTAGTTATATCTTCTAGATTTAACCAATCACATCCCATTTTTATTTCAATGTCTAAGGGTACATTAAAATCAATGTTATATCTTGACTTTAACTCATCTTTCACATCGAGACAACCTTTTTTTAGTATTTTACTTAGAACTTCTACTTCAGTCGGATACACATCGACTACTATTGAGTCGTGAACAGTGTTTATTAATAGGCTTTTACACCCATGTTCTTTCATCAGTTTGTGTATATTAATACACGCAAGGGGTACAATGTCTGCTGTTGCAAATCCTTGCACTGGATAATTCTTTACTTGTGTGGGGTAGTTTGATGAACCCCAGGACATTCTTCTTATGTATGGAAAACAATATTGTCTCCCAGTGGGAAGAGTAACCATTTTAGTTTTGATAGCTTTGTTTTCTAATTCAACATGCCACTTTGATATGTCTTTATATTTATCTAAAAATGCTTTGTAGTATCTTCTCTCATCTTCTGTTCCAGACTTACCTCCGTACAAAGGTTTAAATGTATGTGGCTTTGCTTCTTGTCTTGAACATTTAATTATGTCAGCAGTATACTGGTGCACATCTACACCATTAACAATATCTTCTATGCCTTGTTTATCTTGTGCTAAAAATACTGCGGCCCTAAATTCTAATTGTGAATAATCTATTTCCATAATCTTACCATCTTTAAATCTAGAACGAATAACTTTTCTAATAGGAAATGTTTTTGCTCTTGGTTGATTTTGGAAGTTAGGATTTCTACTAGATAATCTTCCTGTAGCTGTAATACATTGCATGAAAGCAGGATGTAAATAATCTCCAATCAATGCATCTTTAATACCTTTAACAAATGTACTAAGCCAAACTTCTAGTGCGTTATGTCTTGTTACTAGCTCTACAAACTCTCTTATCAATCCAGAATTATATGATGCTATTCTTTTTAAAGTGTCTTTATCAGTTTTAAATCCACCCTCTGATACATCGTTAGCATACTTCACTGGTATTTGAAATCCTGCTACTTGTTCTTTTTGAATATAGTTTACACCTTCTCCACCACATGAAGAACATTTGGATTTATTTTTGTATGGCTCTCCATTTACTTTATACTTTTGTACATAACCTACACCATGACAAAACTTACATTGTAATGCAGATGTTTTAAATATAGGCTCTGTCCATTTATGGATGATACCTTCAAACTCATTCTGTGAATATTTTTTTCTTCTCTTCTGTCTGCCAGATGCTTTGTCTATTCCTATGTTAAATGTTTCTGACCAAACCTTTTTGTCTACAACTTTCTTACTATAAACCATCCATGATAATTGTTCTGGGCTAGATAAATTAATTGGAGTATCACCCATAACTCTTTGAATTATAGTCTTTATTTTATTATGGACAAGGTGGTATTCTTTTGTAAATTCTTTTTCAACTTCATCTAATAGATTTGTTTCTATGAATACGCCATTCCTTTCCATCTCAATAAGAACTAATAAAAATTCATTCATTAAGTTTACTGTTTGTTGTAAGTGTGTGGCCTCTCTTAAATTATGTTGTTGTGAATCATAGAGTTCTTTTGTTATGTCTACATCTTTTCTTCCATACTCCTCTAAAATATCTATTGGTATATCTCCAAATGATTTACCATCATTAATATATTGGTCTACTTTGTTTACAAGTTTAGTACCTAAGTGTCTTCTCTTACAACACTCTGATAATTTTAAAGATTGTTTTGTTCCTCTAAGTAAAACATATTCAGTTATCATTGTATCATAGACTGCACCACTGTATTTAAATCCTGCTTCTAACATCCACATTAAATCAAATTTAATATTATGTCCTATCAATACTGTAGTTTGATTTAGTATTTCTTGTACTGCATTAAAACTTTTAGATGCGTCACCAGTAAATTCATAATGATTAAAGAAATAATATTCTTTGTTTATTCCCACTGAGATTAATTTATTTGTAGCGATAAATGGAGATGGATTAAAATTAGTATCGTATGTTGTTTCTATATCTACTGTGGAAATCATTCGCACTTCTCTACATCTTTTACTTTACTACAATAAAACTCTTTAGCTTTATTCTGTTTCTTCTTTTTATTTTCTAATATTTTCTTTTTCTTTTCTGGGTTAGGGCTATCCTCTGTTATTATGTCCACAACTTTAGCTGTTTCTTTTGCAACAATAAAAGCACAAGCATTACAAAATGTAACTAATAATATTAATAATAATATTCTCATCAGTCTACAAACCTTGATAGTTCTGCTTGTAGCTGTGTAGTCACTACGCCATGCCAACCAGACATTTTATTTTTACTAATAGATAAATGTCTTTCAATAGATGTTTGTTCTAAATCATCTTTCTTTCCAATACCTATAATTAAATCTGCCTCTGCGGCTTTACCTGTCTTTGAGTTCTCCATCATATCAAACCCTATCCTTTCTCTGTCATGTGCATCTGCACTTGCTTGTGATACGCCTATCACACAACAATCTCTTCTCTTACAAAGCTCTCTTGCTTGTTTATAAATCTCTCTTAACTTCTCATCTTGTCTATTGTATGCACCCCCAACATTTACTTTATCTAACTGGTCTATGATTAATAAGTCTGGATTATGTTGTTCGCAGTGGGAATCATAGTCTGACATATCCCAATCAACAGTATCATATAGCTTAATATTAGGGCTGATTTGAGACCATTTCTCCTTGGCTAAGTCCACATTTGTCGCAATTTCTTCTCTAGACATACCACAACACGCAGTAATTAGTCTCATTTGTGTACGAATTGCAGGCTCTTCATTAACAAATGCATGTACTTTTATATCTTGATGGGCAAATCCGTTCTCATTTGCGACTAATGAAACCCAGAAAGCTGTCTTACCTGTCTCTGGCCTAGCAAAGATAATACTAAAATTACCTTTGCCAATGCCACCTATTCTATCCTGCAACTCTCTTATATTAAAATGATAATTGTTAGAGGTATCTACACCTCTCATAATATCTTCTATGTTAGATGATACTGGTACTATTTCTTTTTCTTTTACATTGTCTATGTCATTTAGATATGTGCGAATAATGTGGAAGTTATGTGTCTTACCATTGAATACATCTGTTGCCATGTTTGCCAGGTCTTTGGCTTTGTCTCTAATGTAAACTCTATTCAATGTATCTTCTATTGCTTTCCCACTGGGAACTTCTTGCTCACTAACAATATCAATTAAGTCTTCTACATTTCTTTTGTTGGCAGTAGTAATCATAGGATTATACTTATCAAAATGTAATGTACGAAGTGTATCCATATCCACAGCTTCTATCTCTGGATATTCTTCATATGCTTTTACTAATGTTTGGTATAGTTCATATGAACCATTAGTAAAAGTTTTCTTATTTATTTTGTTTTTTGTCCTCTGATAGAACTCTTTGTCCATCAGAAGTTTTAGCAATTTTCTCTCTAACATCCGCCTCTATATTGTTTAATATTTTAAGTTTCATTTTCTTACTCTGAAAAGTGTCTGCCAACTGTATTAGTTTCACTAAGTTATTTAAGTATTTTTTTCGATGGGTACTTTGCATTGAACTCACTTACTTTCATTGTCTTTACATCTTCTCTAAATTGTTTTATCAATTCTTTATTCCTAGGGTTCTTAATATCTAGGGCTTCTTCTTCTGGGTCTTTAACAAAGAAGTGAGGATGTTCTGGGTTATCTTCTATCTTTCTTTCTGGTTTTAAAATTGTTTGTTCTATACCTTTCTGTATTAAATTAAAAAAATGTTCATGCTTATGATTGATTGTAGTATTATCATCAAAGGTTATCTCCCAATCAAATGGGTCTATATCATTTAGTTTTCTAACTCTTACTATCTTTTTCATATTTCCTCGTTTGTTGTATTGTTTTAATTATCTCTTTTACTTTCTTTGTTAATGTGTTTTGCTTTAATCTTTCTATATTATCTTTTCTACTCTTTGATGTCATTCTAGGTAAGTAACATTCCAACTGTATCTTTCCCTCATCAAAAAGTTTGAGCCACCTGTGAAGGTTATGCACATAATAGTTTTGTAAAACTGTTGGGTTAGCTCTACCAATCTTAATCTTAACTGACTTATTCCCATGAGGTTTATAGCAGTGATGATATTTCCTATCAGTTCTAATGTACCAAAAAGCAGTACCACAATTAATATATTTCCACATCTAATATCCACCAAACATCCCCTGTATTTTTGAGTTTCCAAGATACTTTATGTCATCATCGAGTATCTTAACTTCAGTATCTACATAATACCTTAGTTGGTCGGCAATGTCAAAAGCCTTGCTTGTTGCGTCTTCATCAAGACAAACGTAAACCTTTTTATATTTTTTAAATACAGGTATGTAACTATCTTTTAAACTTGTTCCAAGTATTGCAATCCCAGTGAGACCTGCACTAAATAAAACACATGCCGATATACAATCTTCTACAAGCACAGCAGTATCAGAATTACCTACAATGTATGGGTATGTTTCCTTACCATAGATATACCATTTAGGTTTCTCTCCTTTTAAACTTCTGCCAGTAGCATTAACAACTACGTTATCTTTCTCGATAGGAAATACTAATCTGTTTTGTTTTACATCATAGTAAAAAGCTAACTGTCCCTCTCCCCATAATTTATCTAAATCATATCGTTGTAGCATTGCCATACAACCTGGCACTGTTGGAATGTTAATAAAATGTTTTGGTATAATAAATCTTTCCATCTCTTTTTGTTTTGGATTTAAATAATTTTCTATATCTTCCATACTATATTCAGTTTGTTCTCCTCCCTTGATATTACAAGAAGAATGAAAACAATTCCAAAGTAATTTACCATTCTCATTCCTAACACTAAATGTATTCCTGTGATAACAAAAAGGACAATCCATTCTTTTATTAGTCCCACTGGGAACACTAAGATTTTTTACTATTTCTATTTCGCTTGACATTTTTCTCCCTCTTTTTTATTTGGTATGTATCCTTCCCTATACTAAAGTATCCAGACAATATATCTGTAAGTTCATCTAACTCTCTTAACATATCATCAGTAAGTTCTTGTTTATGTTTTGAGGTTTTTTTTGATGTACTCATTAAATACCTCTGTTATATCTTCTTTAGTTATAAATCTTTCCCAGTCATTGTATTTTGCATTTACATAATCCATAACAGATTTTAGTTCTAAGTGCCCTTTACCTATGTGCACCTTAGAAATATCTATAGCAATATCATCTAGCATGGTCTCTTTCATATGCTCTGCCCATGCATCCCACTGTGGGTCGCTCATTTTATCTCCTATCACTCCTAATTAAAAAGGTGGTGGGAACAAGGAGCGAAGATAAACCCACCACCACATACTCCAAACTAATGCTTGGAGAACTCTGAGATACCAACCATATCAAAGTTAATACCACTACGCATTAACAACTTGGCTGATTGCTCAAACTCTTGAGGGACAACCTGTATTTTAGTAACTCTAAACATATGGTCTTCCTCTATATCTACTTTCTTTAGTGTACCACCATAACGTAACAATCGTATTTGGTGGAACTTTAGATTAGTAAAATCATGGGGAGACCATTCTGGTTCTCCATTTAATTCTGCTTGTTTTTCTATGTATTGTCTATTGCTAAACTCACATACAGTCATACCTAAATCTTTAGGCATTGTAGATGGATTCCCACTGGTAGTGTATGGTTTATCATCTATGTAAGATTTAGATTTATTTCTAACCCCAAACTTGTATATGCCCTCACGCATATTTCCATTCTTTTTTTGAAACATCATGTAGAAAAAGCCATTACCTATTTGACTACGCAATGCTTCCCCTAGTGTTCCTATCTGTCCTATTATAGCCATGTTATTTCCTTTCTAATATAATAATCCTATCATTAACTTCTGTGTAACAAAGAATGAAGCTAACAATACATTCCCAAGTAGTAACAATATAAAAGTATATGCTACAAATTCTTTTAGTTTATTCATAAATATCCTTTCTAATGTTTATGGTAACTAACATTTGGTATTCTTTTATCCCAACAAGCTCTACAGTCTCCACATGAATTGTTTTGAAATCTTGATGGGCAATCATAACCTATAGGCAATTTAGCACTATGCACTGTCGAAGTCCACCTATGAGACTTGACTGGCTCTCCATCAATCATAGGGGCAGATATTCTTACCACTAGATTTTTAGGAAACTTTTTAGTTTTCTTGTAGTCAGTAATTAATTTTACTTCCCTTGTGGGAAGCCAATGTTTTACTTCTGGGGTACCATTACAAACCATTACAATTTTATCTAGCATTTCCATATCATGCACATCCCCAGAATCAAACCATCTGAAGTATTTAGATTTGTTGGTAGCTTTAATCATAATTATCATGGCCTCAACAAAGCCATTTTCATAAAAGGCATCGAACCTTTTCATCAATCCCTCTTGTACCGATGGGAATAAGTAATTACCCTTAAAGGCATAACACCCATAACAAGTAGAACCTTTTATCTTACGAAGTCTTGCCCCAGTTTTACAGAGAGATGCAGGTATGTTAAAAGTCTTGCAAGGCATCTTACTTGCTTTACCGAGTCTTGGTATAATCGCCTCGGCTTCTTTTCTAGTCATCCCAGTGGGAATAAATTTGTCAGTCATATAAGCTCCTTTAGTTATGGCTTGGCACTTTGGCGTATACTTCTAAACTGTACCGAGTAACCAAGCCACACACCGATGCTTCAATTAAGTTTGCATCTAACTATACTTATATCATTCCCAGTGGGCATAGTCAAACTTGTCGCACTAATGTATATTTTTTAACAGTTATGGAGAGTGGGGATACCTATAGTATATCTATGTATATGGATTTGACAATCATGGAATAATTGGTACAATAAGAAACCCCCTGTATGTGGGGGCCTTATATATAATCTATGGGTATGGCTATATTCTACTCTTACAAGGTAAACAAAACCTTTGGAATCTAGTCATAGGTATTACTTTAGAACATAGATTACATTTCCTGGGCTTTGTCTCTTCTACTTTATCTTCTTTAGGTTTAGAATTATTATAATAATCTGGTAACACAAATTCTTTTACTTCTTGTTTCATCTATAATTTATAGTTCCCATGAGCAGGATGAAAAGGCACAGTTTCATTTGGGTCAAAATTATCTACTAGATACTGTAATGATTTTTCCATTCTCTTTATTTCTTTATCTGCCCCTCTAAAGTATGAGGTCTTTGTCATATCCCTGTAAAAGTCTATGAGTTTATTAAGCTCTTGTTCAGCTTCTTTGCATTTATCTAATTTACTTTTCTCTTGCATTTTTTTATACAACGGATTTGTTTTCATATGCATCATGGGTTTGTTTCCTTTATGTCTTCTATATATAAACTTTTAACTACTGATGAATCATTGTCAACAAATGTAGCTTTAGCAACTAATTCATATCTTGCGTTTATATTTCTAAATTTATTCCCAGTGGGAAGATTAAATGGAATATAAAATGTCCACTTACCATCCCTACAACTTGCATCAAACTTACCAAAATTAATATTAAGTTTGTTGTTGTCGTCTATCCATGTTTTCATGTCGGTATCCCTAAAATTATTATTGCACCTCCAAGCCATACACAATTAATTAGTGTAGCCCAGAATAGTAATTCCCATATACTCATAGTATTCCTTTCTAAATAATGTAAGTATATCAGACACTTAACTGATTGTCCAAATAAAAAACCCTACCACTGGGAGGAGTGATAGGGTACTATAAGGAAGTAATGAAAGGTTCAGTATACTCTCATACTATTGGATAGTCAACTCATCTGAAATACCAAAACAATATCAGCATACCGACTATACACAGTATAAACATCATTATTAAATCACTTAACATTATATTTGCGTGAGTAATCTCTAATATGCATACTAGCTTTTATTGTTTCCCAATCACATATATCTTGCGTTAGGTATCTATCCAACAATAAAGCATACCTTATAACTTCTTCAAAATCTTTTAATGGAACCATATCTTTATTATACTGAACCTTATCCCCCATTTTAATAATTCCCACTGGGACTAATGATTTATTTTTTTCAATAGTTTTTAGGTGGGATGGTTCCATGATTTCAGAAATAGAGTGTATTTTATTATTCATATCGTTTATCCCTTTGTTAACATCCCATTTATATATGAGCTTGTATTGATTGTCTAATGTGATACAACAAACAAATAAAAACAATTCCCACTGGGAATATTGACAATAAGATAATTCCCATGCTATAACATAATCATATTTATGACATAATTGGTATGTAATAGATAATTAAGATTAAATTAGTTAATCTTATTAATTATAACAAAGGTTGTAAAAATGACTGATACATTACAATTTAAAAATAATGTGGGCGAAACTTATAATGCTAATGTAATATGTGGCAATGTAGAGTTAACCCAAAATACTTATGATATAACAAAAAAGTTATTTAATGAGAAAACAAAAAACGACAATTCAAGTATATTCTTTGAGTTGGTTGGGGTATGTGGTAATATCTACAAGGCATATCAAAACGATGGTATTAACGATATTACTAGAAAAGATATCACAACAACAATTAGAAATACTTATAAAATTAAATCAGTAGATAAAACAACAGGAAGAGTATTAAAAAATAAAAGTTTTGATAATGCTATTTCTAGAGCTTCAATGCTATCTGAATTACAATTTTATGGTGTTGGTAAAATATCAATAGAGTTATTAGGTAAATCTCAAAAGCCAACAATTACAGTTCAACAAAAAGTTGTTACTGATAAAATTCAAGAAATTGGAATGGATGAAGAGGGGAATGAAACTAAACAATGGGTAACCCCCGATGATTCTAAAAGAATACCAATCACAATAGATGGCATGGAAAAACTACATGGAAAAACTTTTAGAAATAAAGGCGAGTCCAATAGTTCGACAAGTTCGCATCAATTATATAAATTTGTAGAGTTCATGAGAAAAGCTATAGATGACTCTTCATTTAGATATAATTTAATGGATAAGTTTTATAATACTGATTTCACTAATAAAGAGCATGGCGATATTAAAACATTAATAGATAGTGATAACGATTTCACAGAACTATTTGAAAATTTTAATACTAGTATTCTTGAAACATTAAACCAAGTTGAAGAACATGCTAATTTAAAAATAGATGAAGAAGAAAAGAGAGAAAAGGAAAAGGTTAAAAAAGCTGAAGCTGTAAAAAGTCCTATTGCTGCTTAATTCTTATCCATATTCAAAGACTAGCCCCCAGTTATTAGGGGGCTTTTTTATTTATTATTATCTTATTCTTGCCTTAATTGTAGTATATAAATAATTAAAACAAAGGATAATAAAATGGCAAGTAAAAAACATTATTTTAAATTAGCTGACTATCTAGGTACTTTTAAATTCCATTTAGAACAATTTGGAAAAGCTACTATTAATCAAATAGATTATGAAACCAAGCAAGACTTAATTAATGAGTTTATAAATATGAAAGATAATATTACAACTATGTTAAAGAAAGATAATAAGCTATTTAACTTTGATAAGTTTAATAGTGAGATTGATAGGGTTATGTTACAGAGAGAGAAAGAATACAAAGAAGAAAGAGAGAGAGAATACCACAACGAAATAAGCGAACACCCACAATTATTTTAAAACAGGTTAACCCCTTTTAAAAGCCCCCTTGTTAATTCATGGGGGTTTTTTTTATTCCTTTAATTGAAACCAAATAAATACAAAATATTGACCCACCTCTATTCCCACAGGGATAAAACCACAAGGGATTGTTTCCCTAGAATATAAAAAGATTGTCTTGCGTGTACCCATGCAGGTGGCAGTGGGGGGTGTACCTTCCTATATATACGACCACGGGGTAAAAATACTGAAAATCATTTGAAACCACCTTAGCCATATCAAGGGGGGTAAGTTTAATAATATGACTGAAGTATTATTCCTAAGTATGGTACTATAATATAGAGCTGAAAGGAATGAAACTACTCTAAATCATTTCCATATATATAGGGCCCCCCTTGGTAGGCAATATATATTATACATGTGGAGAGCATTATTGTCAAGTTAATTATTTTTTTTCTTGACAAGATGCTCATACCCGCTATAATTAGTAGGTATAGACTTGTTTAAGCACAGGTCACACACATCATATTGCAAACAAGAGGACTTAGACAAGCAAGTCTATGCGTAAATTTAAGAAAGTACCAAAAACTAAGGCAGGAGTACCTGTCAAATATGTAGCAGGGTCTAAAAACCCTAGTGCTACAGAGCGTGAGATTAAATCTACAGCCAAAAAATACAGAGAAGGCAAGCTAACTGTGGCTGAAATGAATAGAATAGCTAAGATAAGGAGTAAGAGTGGCAAAAAAAGCTACAAAAAAAAGTACAAAGCCTAAAGGAATAGCATTTTATTCTAAAAAGTATGGCATTTCTGCAGATAAACTAAGAAAAGTCTACAAAAGAGGAATGGGTGCATACTATTCTAGTGGTTCCAGAGCGGGTGTTAGTCCACAACAGTGGGCAATGGGCCGAGTGCGTAGCTTTGCTACGGGCAAAGGTGGTGCTAGAAAGGCAGATGCTGATTTACTCAAGGGTGGCAAGAAGAAAAAATGAGAAAAGGTTTATATGCTAACATTCATGCTAAGAGAAAGCGTGGAGGCAAGATGAAAAAGAAGGGAGACAAAGGTGCTCCGACTGCTGAGAACTTTAGAAGAGCGAAACAAACTGTAAGGAAAAAGTAATGGCCCCTAGAATACCTAGGAAAAAGGGACAGCCAGTAGGAAGTAAGAAACATAGTGATTTGTATACGGATGAAAATCCTAAAGGTACAATAAAAGGATTAGGGTTTAAAGACAAGAGGGCCGCACAGAGCAGTGTAGCCAAAATAAAGAAGAGCGGGAGAAAGCATGCTCACAAAACACAGGCCGCAATAGCAATGGAACAGAGAGCTAAGGTGGCAGGTAAAACACAAGCGGCTTCTGTATATAGAAGTTTTATAAACCAACAAAAGAAAAAGACAAAACGTATGCGAGGTAAATAATGGCTGTACAACCAACTATTAAAAAAACAAAAGGCAAGAAGAAGCCACAAGCAGGAGCCCTAAAACAAACAAAGACTGGTTCCATGATGAAACCCAAACTAGCGGCGGGTAAAGCTACTGGTGTTGCTAAAGCAAAAAAAGCTATGGCCAAGAAAGGTAAACCTTTAATGGGTGGCCAAAGAAATCTAGATGCAAATAGAAATAATAAAATAGATGCGGCAGATTTTGCTATGCTTAGAAATCAAAAGAAAAGAACAAAGAAAAGAACAGGCATGGCTAAACCAATGAAAAGGATGGGATAATGCCTTTGAAAAAAGGTAAGTCACAGAAAGCCATTAGCGAGAATATTCGCAAGATGAAAAAAAAAGGCAAGAGACCAATGAAGCAAATCATTGCTATTGCTCTAACTGTGGCTGAAAAACCAAAACGTAAGACAAAGAAAAATGCTCGTAAGAAGAAATGAGGAAAGAACACAAGAATCCAAAGGGTGGACTTACAGCAAAAGGAAGAGCTTACTTTAAAAGAAAAGAAGGTTCTAATTTAAAGCCCCCAGTCAAACGGGGAGTTAATCCACGAAGAATTTCTTTCGCCGCAAGATTTGCAGGTATGAAGGGAAAAGAAAAAGATGAGAAGGGAAAGCCTACAAGACTTGGTTTGGCACTGAGGGCCTGGGGTTTTCGTTCAAAAGAATCAGCTCGTAATTTTGCGAACAGACATAAGAAGAAAAAATAAGTGGCATTTTTAAATCATAACTTACCCGTATTTAATTGTTTCATTAGAGATGAATACATGTATGACCACGAAAAAGGCCATGGTAGTTTTAGTGTATGCGATGTTCACAGCGTTGCAAGTTTAGAAAGAAGAGTACCACTGTTTGAATGTTTACTTGAGAATGGAGTAAACTGGACAAGAAGACCAATACATGCCTTTTGTTGGAAGAAAGATGCACCAGTACATAATTTAAACATTCACATGTATTGGGATTGTTTTTCTCCATATGTTGATGTGAATAGAAGAAATAGATTAGCAAACTGCAGAGCAGACCTAATAGATTACAAAGGCACATGGAGAAGAGGAACATATATGTTCACAATAGATTGGTCATGGGAAAACAAAGCAGGCACAACTGATACTAATTTCTCAGAAGACCCAGAACATAAATGTGGACATCTGTTTAAAATGGATGATGGTAATTTTTTTATATACCCTAATAACAGAATTATTTGGATGGATGATTCTTACATTTCAAATAGATTATTACAAAATCCTGGATATAAAATTGACCAAACAGTTTACACAGTAGAGAATACTAGAGAAGATAAGTTTACAGATGACTCTTACATAACAGAGTTTATAGATAATCAAGGAACGAGTTATGACAAAGGCAAGGGCCATCTGTAATGAATGAAAATATTTTTTGACCACATAACGGGTAAACTTACAAACCACGATTTAGTTTATTCGTTAGCACTGGCAACATTTGATGAAGATGAATATGGCTATGCACTAGATAATGGTTGGATACCCCTATCATGGTATTACAAAAAGTTACATCAAATGACTTGGATAAATGCTAGAGGGTCTAGATTAATTTTACCTAAATTTACATTTAGTAAAAAACAAAGGAAGATATTAAATAAAAAAGATATTACAGTAAAAATCTTTGACAAACTTGATAAAAATTTAAGTGCGATTGTTTCTGATATATACATAAAATATATTAAGCATAAAGATTATTACGAAAAGGGTAACGAAGAAGATAGTGAAATATTTATTAAGGATGACCCTATTGATTGGAAATATTTTATTTACTATCATCAAAATGCTCCAGTTGCATTTACAGAATTAAAAGTATTTGCAAGTAAGCATGTCGTAACTGGACAGTTTGCATGGGACTATAAAAATCCTAAATTAAGTCTTGGGACTTATGCAACACTGTTTGAAATAAAATGGGCTATTGAAAACAAATGTAAAAAATATTACTTGTCATATTCATATGAAAAAAGTAGTATGTATAAATCACGATTTGATGGTTTTGAGTTTTGGACAGGCAGAGGTTGGATAAGCAATAAAAATATGTATAAAAAATTATGTGAAAAAGATTCTAGTATAGAAAGTATATTAGATTTAAATTCATACCAAAAAGAATATTTTAACTTAATAAAAGGAGAGAAGTAATATGCCAATATGTAGAATATGTGAACATGAGTGTCATTGTAGTAATGGCGGAACATGTTTAGGTGGACAATGTGATTGTTCTACTTGTGAACATCAATAATGCCAATATACGAATACAGAAATAAATTAACAGGAAAGATATTCACAGAGTATCTTCCAATCAAAGATAGAAAGAAACCTTTGAAAGATAAGAATATCGAATTGCTGATTAACGCACCAAGACTTGCAACGATAGATAGAAAAGAACATGGAGCAAGAGACCAGATACTACAATCAGCAAGAGCAGGTATGAGGCAAAGACAAATAGAAGACCAAGTTGGTCTTAGAAAAACACCAGAGTGGTTACAAGAAAAAACAGAAAAAAAATTACAGAAGATTAGAAATGTTAGTTCCTAAAAAACAAAACGATTTATTAACAGAACAACAAGAAAAATTTCTTAATGCTTTATTTGGTGAAGCACAGGGTAATCCAAAGATGGCAGGAGAGATAGCAGGATATTCTGCAAACTCTTATCCTAAAGTATTAAAAAGTTTAAAAGAAGAAATTATAGAAAGGGCTGAACATCAGTTGGCTGTACACAGTCCAAAAGCAACAATGGGTTTAATAAATGCTCTTGATGAAGATGGAAAAACTCCAGGAGCAAATATTAGAATAGAAGCGGCTAAACAAATTCTAGATAGAGTAGGTTTAGCTAGAAAAGAAAAACTAGATATAAATGCAAAGGTAGCACATGGAATCTTTATTCTCCCGCCCAAAGAGGAAGCTACGGAGTAGAACAGTTCCTTTTGGATACAAAGTATCCGATGAAGAGGAAAGAATGTTAGAACCTGTTCCAGAGCAGTTAGATGCTTTGAAAGAGGCAGAAGAATATTTAGAAAACTGTTCCTACAAAGAAGTTGCAGATTGGGTTACAAATAAAACTGGTAGGCCAATAACAGGAATGGGATTACGCAAGGTATTAAAAAGAGGATGGTAGAACCCCCAAAGCCAAAGACTGCAGGTCGTAAACGAGTTAAAAAAGTTCCTAAACTTTCTGAGTCAGAAAAGAAAGCTAGACAATCCGCTTTACATCTTCTCCGAGCAGAAAAAGAAAAATTAGAAGATGCTAAACAAAAAGTTGATTTAGCTGAAAAGAGACTAGAAAATAAAAAAGAAAAGTTAAAAGAATTAGATAGCGTACTAGAAGGTGAAAAAGCTGTAATAGATGAACAGCAAATAGAAGAAGCAACACCTTCAATACAAGAGGCAATAAGAGAAAGAGAAGTAATATTTCAACCTAACTCTGGGCCTCAAACAGAATTTCTTGCATCATCAGAAAGAGAAGTATTCTATGGTGGAGCAAGAGGCGGTGGCAAATCATACGCAATGTTAGTAGACCCATTACGTTATTGTCACAAAAGTGCACACAGAGCATTGTTAATAAGAAGAACAATGCCAGAGTTAAGAGATTTAATAAATCATTCTCAGCAGTTATATTCCAAAGCATATCCTGGAGCAAAGTGGAGAGAGCAGGAAAAAGAATGGCGGTTTCCATCTGGGGCAAGAATAGAATTTGGTTATGCTGAAAATCTAACAGATGCACTACGTTATCAAGGGCAATCATACACATGGATAGGTATTGATGAATTACCACAATACCCAACTCCAGACATATATAATTTTCTCCGTTCATCTTTGCGAAGTGTTGACCCCGAGATTCCCGTCTTTATGAGGGCAACAGGAAACCCTGGTAACGTAGGCTCTGGTTGGGTTAAAGAAATGTTTGTTGACCCTGCACAGCCAAATACAAAATTTTATTTAGAAATACAAACTCCCACAGGGAATAGAAAAATTAGTAGAAGATTTATACCTGCAAAGCTACAGGATAATCCATACTTGATGCAAACAGATGATTACTATGTAATGTTAGCATCATTACCAGATGTACAAAAAAAACAGTTTTTAGAAGGAGATTGGGAGTCATATGAAAGTTCGGCCTTTCCAGAGTTTAGTAGAGAGGTACATGTCATCGAACCTTTTGATATACCTAGAAACTTTATGCGGTTTCGTTCTTGTGACTGGGGTTACTCTTCTTTTGCATGTTGCTTATGGTTTGCTGTTGATTACGACAATAACATATATATTTATAGAGAATTGTATACGAAGAATATTACAGCAGATATTTTTGCACAAAGAGTCTTGAATAGTGAAGCAGGAGAGTATATAAGATACGGAGTTCTTGATTCTTCAACATGGGCAAGACGAGGTGATATAGGGCCTAGTATTGCAGAGACTATGATACAAGAGGGATGTAGATGGAGACCATCTGATAGGTCGCCTGGAAGTAGGATAAACGGAAAGTTAGAATTACACAAACGATTAAGAGTAAATGAAGATACAGAAAGGCCATCTTTATTTGTATTTAGTAATTGTTTAAATTTAATTAGAACTTTACCAATGTTACCTGTTGACAAAAGCAACCCAGAAGATGTAGATACAGATGCAGAAGACCACGCTTACGATGCTCTTAGATATGGATGTATGTCAAGACCTTCACATCCAAGAGCTTTTGAGACTAGAATGAATGATATTAAAATGACTTCTGGTCAAACATATAAACCTAGCGATTCTGTTTTTGGTTACTAATGAAACATAAAACAATAAAGATAGGTTATAAGAATTACGAATTTAAAAAGATTGATACTAATTTTTCTGATGCACATGGACAATTTTTATCAAAGGAAGGTTTGATAGGATTATCTGACGAAGATAATATATCTCATGTTAATACTTTACTCCACGAAGTTTTACATGCTATAATATATCAGTGGGGATTAGATGTGGGAGATAAAGAAGAACATATTGTAAATGTATTAGCTAATGCAACAACAACTGTTCTTGTAGATAATCCTTGGTTAACCAAATATTTGGAGGAAAAACTAAAATGAAAAATATGAATGGAAAAGACATTGACCCAAAGGTTATGAAACAATATTCACAAGGTGAAGGTTTCGATGACCAATCAACAGATACTGCTCCAAAAACAGAAGCAAGTGTAGGAGTAAAAAAGCCTTCAACAGCTTTACCTGCAGATGCTTATGATAGCACGGATAAAGCATATCCAAAAGCAGGAAAGAATGGTGTTGATGCTAAAGTATTTTCAATGGCAGACGAAAGAGACTATTAATTAAATAATGGCATATACAGCAACAGGTTCTGGTGGTGCAACTGGAACTGACGCAACTGCATCGTTAAAAGATGAAAAGATAGACTATATTAGTCTTGGTCAAGTTATTGAAGGCAGACTTAAATCTGCCGAGACAACTAGGCTATATGATGAAAAGCGTTGGTTAAGAGCGTACAGAAACTATAGAGGAATCTATAGTTCTGATATGGCGTTTAGAGACACTGAGAAGTCTAGAGTTTTTGTTAAGATAACAAAGACAAAAGTTCTAGCGGCATATGGACAACTAATTGAAGTATTGTTCTCACAAGGTAAATTTCCTATTGGAATACATCCAACAGAAGTACCAGAGGGAGCAGAGAAATATGCACACCTAAATCCAGAAGAAAAAATGGAAGAGCCAAAAAGTCCTTATGGATTTCCTGGTGATGGAATGGATATACCACCAGGGGCAACTGAGAGTATGATACTAAATGGATTAGCCAAAAAGTATCAAGGGGCAGGATTTAAACCAGGCCCTGCACCAGACTTATCAAAGATGCCTCAAATAGAACCTGCTGATGAATCTGCTAAAAACATGGAGACATTAATCCATGACCAGTTAGATGAAAGCCAAGCTATAACTGTACTAAGACATGTTTTATTTGAAATGTGTTTACTTGGTACAGGAATATTAAAAGGGCCTTTTACATACGATAAAACTTTACATAAGTGGCAGAAAGATTTTGATACAGGAGAATCTGTATATACACCACAAGATAAATCTGTACCAAGAGTAGAAGCTGTAAGTTGTTGGGATTTTTATCCAGACCCAGATGCAGTAAGTATTCAAGATGCAGATTATGTAATACAGCGTCATGTAATGAATCGTTCTCAGTTAAGAGATTTATCTAACAGGCCTTACTTTAGAAAATCTGCTATTATAGATTTATTAGAAAGTGGCCCTAACTACGAAACAAGAAGTTATGAAACTGCTTTGTATGATAGAGAAAACCAAGATGACTATGATAAAAATAGATTTGAGGTTTTAGAATACTGGGGCAATATAGATAAACAACTTGCAGAAGAAGCAGGTTTAGAAATTACAGATGAAGATACTACAGAGTTAGATGAAGTGTCTGTAAATGCTTGGGTATCAAATGGTAATATATTACGATTAGTATTAAATCCATTTACACCAAATAGAATACCATACATGGTATGTCCATATGAAATAAATCCTTATCAGTTTTTTGGTGTAGGTATTCCAGAAAATATGGATGATGCACAAACTGTTATGAATGGACACGCAAGAATGGCAGTAGATAACTTAGCATTAGCAGGTAATCTAGTATTTGATGTAGATGAAACAATGTTAGTACCAGGACAAGACATGACAATATTTCCTGGTAAAATATTTAGAAGACAAAGTGGACAGGTAGGACAAGCCTTACACGGATTAAGATTTCCAAACACTGCACCAGAGAATATGCAGATGTTTGATAGGTTTAGACAATTAGCTGATGAGTCAACAGGTATACCATCGTATTCACATGGAACGACTGGAGTAATGTCAACGACAAGAACTGCGGCAGGTATGTCAATGTTAATGGGAGCGGCGGCTTTAAATGTAAAAACAGTAATAAAAAATATTGATGATTATTTATTACGACCTTTGGGACAATCTATGTTTCAATGGAATATGCAATTTAACGAAGATAAACCCACTATAGAAGGAGACCTCGATGTTAAAGCTAGAGGTACTTCTTCTTTAATGATGAAAGAAGTTCGCTCTCAAAGATTGATGACATTTATGCAAGTAGCATCAAATCAATTCTTAGCACCTTTTGTAAAGTGGCACAGTATCATTAGAGAGATTGCTAAGTCATTAGATGTAGACCCAGACCAAGTAGTAAATGACCCAGAGAAAGCGGCAATATTTGCACAAATGTATGGAGGTATGAATGGAAGCAGAGCGACTCAAGGTGTTAACGAACAACAACCAAGTATGGAAGGTTTTGGAGGAGCACCTGCAGGAGCAGATTCAGAAGACCCAACAGGCGTTGGAGGTGGCAACATCGGAACAGGAAATGTTCCGCAACCAGGGGAAGCTAGTTTCTCTTCGCCAGATACTGGCCCTACGGGAACAGTTGAATAGAAATGGTAGAGACAACTAAAACAGCAGATGCATTACAGACCGCAGTAAGCGGAACTGGTATAATGCAATCTGAATATTACAAACTAAAGTTTAATCCAGAAACAGGTCAGTGGGAAAAAGAAACTGTAACAGAAGATATAGTTCCTACATTTCCTGGTATAAGAGATGTTACACCAGAGTATACACCAGAAGGTAAAACTTTTAAAACTATACCAATAGGTGGAGCACCCAACTATGCACCTGTTGACATGCCAGAACCTCCAGGAGAAATAACACAACCTTTTGAGCCTAGCCCAGAACCAGAAACTATTGTTCAGCCTATTGTTACACAACCAGAGCAAGTAGATAGAGGCAGAGATGAGCCTACATTTGTAACTAAACCTAAAATAATTATAGGCGGAGAAGAAAAACCTCAATATACTGTGTCTTCTAATTATAGAGATAAGTATAAAAATTTACCAGGAGGATTTAATAATTGGTCAAATGAACAAGTGTTAGAATACGCAATAGATACTGGTGCTTTAAACTCAATGTTATCTCAAAACAACAATCCATATTATGTAGAACCAACTGCACAAAAAGAAGGTATCATGAGTGAAGTTACAGATGAGCTACAAGCAGGAACTATAGGCCTAGCGGCAAAAGCATTAGATGCAACTTTAGGAGTAAGAGAAAGAAAAGCTTTGGTTGCAAGAATGATAAAAGGTGGAATGTTAACTGGTGAAGTTACAGACTTTGTAGATGATAAAGGTAATTTTAAAGTAAATGAAAATGCTACACTACAAAAATTATTTAAGGATGAAAACGCACCTATGAATGGTTTAGTCTCATCAACACCAGAACCAACTACAAGAGAAGTAGCAAGGCCTTTTGATGACCCCTATATTGTACGAGAGGCAACAAGAGTACCAACATTAGATGAATTAAAAATACCAGAAAGTGTTTTAACATTAGAACAAGCAATAGGTAGAGACCCTAACGATACTAATAGTCCTTTTAGAAAAGGTAGTTTTTTAGACAAAATAAGAGATAAGTTTCCTTATAGACTTCCATCTACACCAGATACAGAATTAAGTCCTGCAGAAACACAAAGATACAATGATTGGATGAAATTAAATGGAGATAAGTACGACCCGAACACAGGAAAAATTTTAGAAGATTATAGAACTAAAGTACAAAATGAAGGTAAACCTATAAAAGTACAAGAGATATTTGACCCTCAGATTGGTAGATACACAACAGACCCTATAATATTTGCTGAAAAACAAAGAAGACTTAGAAGTAAAGAAACTTTAACTGACACTGTACCTATAGCTCCTAGATATTTAGATACCTTAGACCAAGCAATGTTTGATACAGAAGATAGATTTATTTCTGGGGGTATTAGTAAATCACAACCTATAATGGGGACTACAAACTCTCATGTAAATGAAGAAAAAGTTTTTTTAGATTCAAATGGAGGACATTATACATCAGATGGTAAATATCATTTTGATTCTGATGGTGATGGTAGAGTAGATGCTGTGGCTTCTAGAGGAACAGCAAGTCAAGCAAAAGAAGCGGCAGAGGGTGGATTTTTACCAGAGGCAACTTTAAGTAGGATGACTAATCCAGACGGAACATTAAAAAATTTATATTTAGAAGGTGGTAATTATCAAATAGGCACTAAAACAAAAAATGGAACTTTTGTTGATAAAAAAGGTAATGTTGTAGTTGATGCTAATGGAAAGTATGTAGGTAATGTAGTAAAAGAAAATAGAGATGTAGTTGATAATGGGGGTAATGGTAATACAGTAGATAATGCGGCACCAGATAATTCTAATGATAAACAAAACTATGAAATAAAAAAGAAAGCAGAAGAAACAAAAGAATCTGGAGGCCCCGCAGGTATGGGAAGTGCACCAAGCGGAGGGGGAAGTTCTAGCGGAGGAAGTGCAGATAAAAAAGAAAAAATAGTTTGCACAGAAATGTATAGACAAACACAATTAGATGATTGGCAAAGAACAATTAAATTATGGTATTTATTTCAAAAAAAATATTTATCAGAAACACATCAAAAGGGTTATCACTTTTTATTTAAACCTTTTGTAAAAGGTATGCAAAAATCAAATATGCTAACAAGTATAGGAAGACATTTTGCACAAGAAAGAACTAAAGATATTAAACACATAATGTATGGAACTAAATTTTCTTTACTAGGTAGAGTATATAGAATTATTTTAGAACCTATTTGTTTTGTAGTGGGGTTATTATTATGGCAGAAGAAATGATGAATCAACAAATGGGTGGTGGGGTTATGGCTCCTCCTCCAGAAAATGTCTCAGATATGGGGGCTAATCAACCTATGCAAGAAGAAAAAACTTCTCAGCAAGAATTACTTGCAAGAGGTAGACAAGTATTAATTCAAAGAGTTGAACAATTACCTCAAGAAGAAAAACAAATATTAGCTAGTAGTATTACACCAGAATTTAAACAAATAGTTACAAAAATTTTTGGCCCTGCAATAAATGACTTTTTAGACATTTTAGATGCAGGAGAACCAATGCAAGAATCAGCACCTACTCAAGAGCCAATGGTGGCAGAAGGAGAAGGTATGATGATGAACAGGCCACCTGTCGAAGAGACAGCCCCTGCACAAGTATAATTCCCACTGGGAATAGGGCGACCTGTTCTTCCAACAGCACCCATAGGAGATAAAATGGAAGAAGAAAAACAATCCGAAGCTATTGAGGAAACAAAAGTAGAAGAGGATTTAAATCCAACACCTTACAAAAATCCAAACAGAAATTTAATGGATAAGGCAGAGGATGAGACAGAAACAGCTACCGAACAAAAGGACACCTCTGCGGAGGCTACTCCAGAAGAACGCACTGAAACTGTTGAAGATAAAGTATATAAGAAACGCTATGACGACTTAAAACGTCATTACGATTCTACTTTAAATAAGAACAAGGATGAAATCCTTAAACTTAAAAAACAAGTGGAAAACGCATCGAAAAGATATGTTCCTCCAAAGTCTAAAGAAGAATTAGATGCATGGAGAAAAGAATATCCAGATGTTTATGATGCTGTTAAACAGATAGCATATGAACAAGCAGATGAAAAATCTAAGGAAGTAAATAGCAAACTTACAGAACTTGAAAAACGTCAAGCAGAAGTTTTACGTCAGAAAGCAGAAGTAGAGTTAGCTAGAGCACATCCAGATTTTTCTGCATTAAGAGAGTCTCAAGACTTTCATGATTGGGCTTCAACGCAGGATAGTACAATTCAAAGTTGGCTATATGATAATGTTGATAACTCTAAACTTGTTGTACGAGCAATAGACTTATACAAGATGGATAGAGGCATGACAGATAAACCTGCACCGAAATCTAAAAATAATGATGCGGCTAAAGCTGTAACAAAGACTAAATCTGGCGACCAGAAAACTGAAAAGAAAACTTGGAAGTTATCTGATATACAAAAGATGAAACCTTTTGAGTTTGATAAGTATGAGAAGGAAATAGACCTTGCTCGTAAAGAAGGTAGAATAGTACAAGGTTAGCTTGAGTGTTTTAATAACAAACTTTTAGGAGACTAAAATGGCATTTACAAAAACTGCTAACTATAATAATTTGCCTAATGGTAACTTTAGTCCGATTATTTATAGTCAAAAAGTCCAAAAGTTTTTCAGAACAGCATCCGTAGCAGAAGCACTTACAAACACTGACTACGCAGGCGAAATTGAAAATTTTGGCGATACAGTGAATATCATCAAGGAACCTGTAGTTTCTGTTAGCTCATATACTAGAGGTGCAGTAGTTAATGTACAAGAAATTGTAGACGACCAACTGCAACTGACAGTAGACCAAGCAAACACATTTGCTTTTAAAGTAGATGACATCGAAGAAAGACATTCTCATATTAACTTTGAGTCTGTGTCTACTTCTTCTGGTGCATATGCTCTAAAAAACGCATATGACGCAAACGTAATTGCGGCAATGTTTGCAGGGCCTAGCAGTAGCTCACCAGACCATGTAATTGGTTCTGATGGTTCTGGAGTTGATACAGGATTTGATTCTAGTGAAACAGACCCAGTAGACATAATTTCTAAACACGCAAGACTATTAAATCTTCAAGACGTACCAGAAGAAAATAGATGGTTCTTGGGTTCACCAGAATTTTATGAACAAATGGGACAAGCTAGTTCAAAATTAATGAGCGATACCACTGGTAATGCGGCACCATTAAGAAATGGTAAAGTTTACGAGGGTAAAGTAATGAACATGGAATTATATATGACCAATAACTTTGCGGCAAGTTCAACTGCGAACTTCTTCAAAATATTATCTGGGCATATGTCATCCACTGCAACAGCTAACCATATTGCAAAAATCGAAGTTATTAGAGACACTGATTCATTCTCTGATGTCGTAAGAGGCTTGCATGTGTTTGGTAGAAAAGTATTAAGAGATACTGCTCTAGTTGCTGAACATATAAAAATAGATTAGGAGGACTAAATGGCAACATATAATGTAACTGGGCCAGGCGGAACAACTGGTCACCCAACAAGAGGTAGAAGACCTTATCTTGTTGAAAATACGATTGACATCTCTGCTCTTAATAGCGATGCAGGGGCGTCACAAAATGATGTATTACAAGTATTAGATATACCTGCAGAAACTTTAATTATGGAAGCGGGTATTGAAGTATTAACTGCATTATCTTCTAGTGTGACGTTAGACTTAGGTATCACTGGTGGTGATGTTGACATCTATGTAGATGGAGACACAAACGCAACTGGTTATGCAACACTAACAGCAACTGCTAGACACATTTCAGCGTCAGCAGATACTCTAGATGTGCTAGTGTTAAGTGCAGACTCAAGTGCGGGTAAAATCCGTGTATGGGCTGTAATGTGTGATATTTCTGGAGTTGATGAAACTGACAGAAATACAGATTCACAACACGACACTGGTTCGTAAGATTAATATAATAATGGGGGCCATAGTGCCCCCTTTTAAAATATAATATGATAAAAGTAGCAATGGCAATAATAATTACCTCGATGCCTAATTGGCCATCGGTAAAGTATCAAGGATATTTATATCCAGATATGGAAACATGTTTAACATCTACAGAAATGTATGTTGAGGAATTTAGAGCTTATGCTGATAGCCAAGGAGACTTTGATGCACACTTTAATTCAATATGCTTTGAAGTTGATGCTTATCCGATAGAAGGATTTAATCAAATACAATTAGGAATATAATATGGCAGTGCACGATTTAAGAAAACGAACAAAAGCTAGTTCTGGTCAGCAACATGTAATAGATGCAGTTGCAGAACCTGCATGTGCTTGTTCAACAAAAATAGAAGATTTAGAATTAAAAATAAGACAGTTAGAGACTATAATATTAAGGGGCACTATAGAAAATGGCAGGGACAAAAACATACTTAACATTAGCAAATAATGTTTTACAAGAACTGAATGAAGTTGAGTTAACCTCATCTACTTTTAGTTCTAGTAGAGGAATACAAACTGCAGTAAAAACTTTCGTTAACAAAGCTGTTAATGATTTATACACAGCAGAAGTAGAATGGCCTTGGTTGTATACTAGCACAACACAAGATGTAAATTCTGGACAACAAGAATATACTTTTCCAACTGCATTTAGAAAAGCGGACTTTGATTCTTTTTATTTAATACCAAAAGAGTTAGTAACTAATGGAGAGTTTACATCTAATATAAATAACTGGACTACGATAGCAGGGTCTGGTTCTGCATCATATAGTTCTACAGGTAATGGTAGATTATTATTAAATGATTTTGCGGCACACCAGACTATATCAACTGTTGTAAACAAAACATACAGAATACAAGTTAGAGCTTTAGATTCTGTTGGAACAGGACAAGCGTTTAAAATACAAGTAGGAACATCTGCAGAGGATGCCACTAATCTAAATACAACACTTACAGTATCAGATTTTGGACAAGGTAAAATAGTAGACGAAACATTTGTAGCAACATCGCAATCTACAGTTATAACTTTGAATAATCCAACGACTGCAACTAATATGTTAGTTGATTTTGTTAGAGTATCAGAGGCAGATATAATACCAACTAAATTACAGTATGTAAGTTATGAAAATTATTTACAAGGTATTATACATAGAGACAAAGTAAATAGTAGTGACCATTATGCAAAACCACAATCAGTATACAGAACAAATGATAATTTAGGTTTTGGTATTAGTCCTATTCCAGATAGAGATACTTACCAAGTAAATTATCAATACTACAAATCACACACAGAATTATCATCAGCTACTGATACTTTAGATTTACCAGATATATATTCTGATACTATTGTAAACAGAGCAAAATATTATGCATATAAATTAAGGTCAGATATACCATCAGCAAATATTGCAAATGCAGAATATGAAGATGGAGTAAAAAGAATTAGAATAGAATCTTTGAATAGACAAGACTACATGAAAGATACAAGAGTTAATGTAGAAATGTCGTCTAGGGGTGCAGTAACTAATCCTGTATTTACTTACTAATGCCAGATACTTCACAACTAAGACCTGCTGTTGTAAGTCTAGGTGGAGGATTAACACTAAACAAAGATGTGTTTTCTATGTCACCAGGAGAGGCATTACAGTTAGTAAACTTTGAACCAGACATTGAAGGTGGCTATAAAAAAGTTTTAGGAACTACTAAATATAATAGTAACATTTGCCCACAAGTTTCTGCATCTACAGAGAGAGTTGTATTTACTGCTATATTTAATGATGTAGTTTTAGCAGGTAGAGGCGGTAGTATACATAGAGCTAGTTCTGGTTCTGGTAGTTGGACATCTACAATAACAGGTTTAGGTACACCAACACAAAACTATGAACATAGATTATTTAACTTTGATGGTACTGATAAAATTATTATTGCAACAGGAACATCAAACCCACAAATACTAAATACTTCTTTTAGTACGAGTGTAGTAAATGCTACTGGTACATCTAATTTTAAATTTGTAGAAGTATTTAAGAATCACATATTCTTTGCAGGACATAGTTCTAATGTACAAGAACTTAGTTTTATGGGGCCATTTGAAACTAATAGTTTTACTACTGGTAGTGGTGGCGGGACAATAAAAGTAGATACAGAGATAGTAGGACTTAAAGTTTTTCGTGATGATTTATTTGTATTTGGCCAAGATAAAATATTTAAAATATCTGGAACATCAAGAAGTGATTTTGTTGTAACTGCAGTAACTAGAAAGATAGGATGTATAGATGGTAGAAGTATACAGGAACTTGCAGGTGACGTTATATTCTTAGCACCCGATGGTTTAAGAACTATTGCAGGTACAGAAAGAATTGGTGACGTAGAATTAGGAACTGTATCAAAACAAATACAACAAAGAATTAATAGTATAACCACACATAATATTAATTCTTTAGTTATAAGAAGTAAATCACAATACAGAATATTCTTTCCCACTGGGACTACACAAGCAGAAAATGCGGCACAAGGATTACTAGCTGTAATTAAAGCAAATCCAAATACAGAACAATTAGGATTTGAGTATGCTGATGTAAAAGGATTAAAAGTATCTGCATGTGATTCTGGATTTATATCTGGCTCTGAAACAATTATTAATGGTGGCTATGATGGTTTTGTATATCAACAAGAGTCTGGCAATGTATTTACTAGGGCTAGTTCTACAGATAATATAAGTGGTATCTATCGTTCTCCAGATATGACAATGGGAGACCCAGGACTAAGAAAAAGTTTTCAAAGAGTATTATGGAACATAGACCCTACAGGAACTATAGCATCTAGCTTTTTACTAATTTATGATTTTGGGGATGATGATGTACCGCAACCATCGGCGTATACACTAGCAAGGACAGGTAACATAGCAGAATATGGATTAGCTGAATCACAATATGGCGGAGCAATATATGGTTCAAGCGGTTCAAGTTTAATAAGACAATCAGTAGAGGGTGGTGGATTTACAGTAGCAACAAAAATATTAGATGCAACAACAAACAATCCAGTAGCTTTAAAAGGATTTGAAATGGAATTTACACCAGGAGGAAGAAGATAAGATATGGGAGAAACGTATACAAGACAGAGTTCGTCAACTATTGTTGATGGAGCTACGATTGAAGCGTCTCATTTTAATGCGGAGTTTGACCAGTTACTAGCGGCTTTTCAAGCTAGTACAGGACATACGCATGATGGGACTGCTAATGAAGGTGGCCCTATCACTAAGTTACTAGGTAACACTTTAACTTTTGGTGCGGGCACAGCAGGAACAGATATAGCAATTACATTCGATGGCGAAACATCTGATGGTGTTTTAAAATGGATGGAAGATGAAGATTACTTTGAATTTTCAGATGATATACTTGTAGCTAGCACAGAAAAATTACAGTTTAGAGATACAGCAATATATATTAATTCATCTACAGATGGACAATTAGATTTAGTAGCTGACACAGAAATACAAATAGCGGCTACAACTGTAGATATAAATGGCAATGTAGATGTATCTGGAACATTAACTGTTGGCGGTGCATTAGATTTTAGTGATGCTAATATAACTAACATTGGTAGTATTGCTTTAGATACTATTACAAATGATGGCACAGATATTACATTAGATTCTAGTGGAGACATTATATTAGATGCTGATGGTGCAGACGTTACTCTTAAAGATGCAGGTACAACTTTTGGTAGTTTAACAAATTCTAGTGGAGAGCTAGTAATTAAATCTGGTTCTACACCAACTGCGGCTATAACTCTTAGTGGGGCTAACGCAACTGTAGAGGGTAACTTAACAGTAGATGGCAATTTTGATGTAACAGGTACTTTGGATTTTAGTGACTCTGCGATAACAAATGTAGGTAGTATACAATTAGATAGTATTGCAGGAGATGCAGATTCTAATACTTCAATAACTTTTAGTGGTTCTGATGTTATTACTATGGCAACAGGAGGCACTAGTGCACTAACTATTGATGCAAGTCAAAATGTAACTATAGCAGGAGACTTAACAGTATCTGGTGATGATATTACTATGGGTACTAACACTGCAGGTAATTTACTTGTAGCTGATGGTACAAACTTTAATTCTATAGCTGTAGGTTCTTTATCTGAAATATCTACAGTGGCAGGAGATGATGTACTACTAGCAGTAGATACTTCTGGTGGTGGACTTAAAAAAATTACAAGGTCTACATTAACATCGGGTTTAGCGGCATCTGGAGCTATATCAAATGTTGTAGAAGATACATCTCCACAATTAGGAGCTAACTTAGATACTAATTCACATAACATTTTAATTGATGATGCACACTTTATAGGTGATGAAAATGGCAATGAGCAAATAATATTTCAAACTACAGCTTCAGCAGTTAACCAATTTGATATTACAAACGCCGCTACAGGCAACTCGCCAGAGTTATCTGCTACAGGTGGCGATACTAATATAAGTTTAAAAATTACACCTAAAGGTTCTGGTCAAGTATTATTAGATGGTAATGTAGGTATTGAATCTGGTACTATTGATTTAAAAAACTCTGGCTCAAGGTCTAAAATTAATTTTTATTGTGAGTCTGGAAACGCACATGCACAAGCACTTCAAGCGGCACCACATTCAGAAAGTGCATCAAACACTTTAACATTACCAAGCACAGGGGGTGATGCTGATTTAGTTTCAGTAAGCTCAACTGCAACATTAACAAATAAAACTTTAACTACTCCTGTTATTGCAGAAATAGATTCTGGTTCTACAATAACACTTGACGCAACCACAGATATTGTGTTAGATGCTGATGGCGGAGACATTTTCTTAAAAGATGCAGGAACTACATTTGGTGAGTTTACTAATTCATCTACAGACTTTGTAATTAAATCTACTACATCTGATAAAGATATAATATTTAAAGGTAACGATGGTGGCTCTGCAATAACTGCATTAACACTTGATATGTCTGCGGCAGGAGCGGCAACATTTAATGATAAGATTACAGCAGTAGGAACTTCAGTATTTACTAACTTAGATATATCTGGTGATGTGGATATTGATGGAACATTAGAAACAGATGCTCTTAGTATTGCAAGCACAACAGTAACATCCACTGCGGCAGAACTAAATATTCTTGATGGTGTCACATCAACAGCCGCAGAATTAAATATTCTTGATGGCGTAACTTCTACTGCGGCAGAATTAAATATTATGGATGGGGATACTGCGGCTTCATCTGTAACTTTAGTAGATGCAGATAGATTAGTAACAAATGATGCAGGAACAATGAAGCAAGTAGCTTTAACAACATTAAAAACATATTTAACAAGTGCAGGATTTTCTACAGAAGACCCTACAGCTTTAGCAATCGCATTAGGATAATAGGAGGATAAATGGCTAATACTTTTAAAGTAGTAACTAAAGCAGGTGTAACCAGTGCTGATGTTATCTATACAGTAGCAGGTTCTACAACAACTGTAGTTCTTGGTGTTATGATAGGTAATACAACAACTGGACAAATCACTGCTACAGTTAGTTTAGGTTCAGATACCTCTAGCAGAGCAGGAGCAAACAACGAAGCAAACCAAACAGTTGAGCTAGTTACTAATGCACCTATACCTGTTGGTGGTACTTTAGAATTACTTTCGGGTAACAAAGTAGTAATGGAAACAACAGATACACTGTCACTGACAGCATCTGGTGCGGCTGATATTGCTTTGTCAATAATGGAGATAACGTAAGATGGCTTTTATAGGTACACCTTTAGATACCAGAAATACTTTTCAATCTCTTGTAGGTAAGAGGTTTAATGGTGATGGTAGCACAACTGATTTTACATTAGATGTAGCACCTGGTTCAACATTAGACATCGAAGTATTTGTTGGTAACGTAAGACAAGACCCTAACTCAGCATACACTTTATCTGGAACAACACTATCGTTTACTGGTGCACCTCCTAGCGGCACAAATAATATTTATGTTGTTCACCAAGCAAAGAGTGTAGGTACAATAGGAATACCAGATGACACTATTTCTGCTAGAACTTTAGTTACCTTAGATAATTCTGCTGACCATGTATTAATAGAAGATGCTACTGATGGTGAATTAAAAAAAGCATTAATACCTGCGGCTTCGTTTGCAGGAATAGACGACCAAACATCTTCTAACGATGACCAACTCACAATTACAGATACAGCAGTTGTTATCAACGAAGATTCTGATGACGTAGACTTTAGAGTAGAGTCAAACGGAAATGCTAATATGTTATTTGTCAGTGGTGGCAATGATGTAGTTGGCATAGGTAACGAAGGTGACTTGGGTGTTGGATTACACATTAAAACTGGTGATAGTAGTGCAAGTGTTGATTCTGCTTCTGATGAATTAGTTATTGAAGGTAGCGGTAGTTCTGGAATGACAATCTTATCTGGTACAAGTGGTGAAGGCGGTATTAAATTTGGTGACTCAGGAGATAACGATGCAGGTCGTATAGTTTATGACCATGCTACAGATGATTTATTTTTCTTAGCTAGTGGTAGTGAATTTGCAAGATTTGATTCATCCGCTAATGGTTTTGAAGTAGGAACAACTGTTGATGCAGGTGCTCTATCTGGAGCAACAAGTGGAGGAGGTTTTTCATATGAATTAGCAAATTTTCTTTGTCTTGCCAGAACTAACAATCCATCTTTAAGACTTAACAGAACTACAGGTGATGGTGATATTATGACTTTTGCTTCTCAAGGAAGCATTGAAGGAACAATATCTATTAGTGGTAGCACAACATCTTATGGTTCATTTTGTGGAAGTCACTGGTCAAGACTTGCAGATAATTCTAAACCAACCATACTTCGTGGCACTGTAATGGAATCTATTGCAACAATGTGTGATTGGTATCAAGTAGAGTATGAGTCAGACCATCTAAATGAAGATGAAGAAAAAATAAAAGTTAGAAAGTCTATTGATTTACCTGATGGAGGTAAAGTTGGAGATAACTATACTTATACCGATAATGGTAAAGATTATGTCGGTAAAATAATTAAAGAAGATAATGAACAATTACCCATGTGTAAAATATCAGACACAGAAGATAGTAAAGCTGTTTACGGGGTATTTATGTCATGGGATGACGATGATGATGGAACAACAGGTGTTAATGACATGTATGTTGCATCTGTGGGAGAATTTTTAGTAAGAATACACAAAGATGAAACAGTGTCTATTGGCGATTACTTACAGAGTAAAGGTGATGGCACAGCAAAAAAACAGGCAGATGATATTTTAAGAGCTAGCACAATCGCTAAAGTAACATCAACAACAAAAACAATAACACATAGTGATGGTTCATATTGCGTTCCATGCACATTACATTGCGGATAAGAGGAGTAACACATGAGTAAAACAACAATACCAGCAGGAGGAATAGCAGATGATGCAATTTCCGAAGAGCATATTGATGCTACAGTTATAACTGGTTCTACAGCATTAGCGGCAACACCTGCTGATAC
>VMHT01059597.1_pt1 | contig 47160 bp, 41 predicted proteins | sample 4693611 | NCBI WGS metagenome assembly VMHT01 (sample SAMN12280063, study PRJNA550983) | marine metagenome | isolation source: seawater sampled from same location over 5 years 0.02-0.2 micron viral filtrate | place: USA: collected off the coast of southern California halfway between the port... ... | reverse complement strand
ATTGATATAACTACAATCAAACCTTCGACAGTCAAATATGCAGATAAAAATGAAAAAAGCCCTTTTAATTGGAGCCGCTATGCTCTCTACTGCTTTAAACGCTGAAACGCTCACTATTGAGCGTATTTTCTCTTCTCCTTCACTCGATGGCAACGCACCCCGTTCGTTAAAAGTATCACCTGACGGTCAACGAGTAACATTTCTTAAAGGTAAGCAAACCGACTACGAGCGCCTAGATCTATGGGAATACCATATTGAAAGTGGCCAAACTCGCATGCTTTTCGACTCAAACGACCTACAAAGCGGCGAAGAAGTGCTTTCTGATGAAGAGAAAGCGCGACGCGAGCGTATGCGTTTATCTGGCAGCGGTATTGTAAGCTACCAGTGGTCGGACGATGGTAAAGCATTACTTTTCCCATTAGGTGGCGATGTGTTTTATCACAAGCTGGGCGAAAAAGGGGCGAAGCAACTTTTAGATACTGACGCTTTTGAAACTGATATTAAATTATCACCAAAAGGTAACTACATTTCCTTCATTCGCGACCAGAACCTTTATGTAAAACACATTGAATCGGGTAAAGAAACGGCAATTACCAAAGAAGGTGGCGACAACATTAAATTTGGTATGGCCGAATTTGTGGCGCAAGAAGAAATGGGCCGTATGACCGGATACTGGTGGTCGCCAGATGAGACTAAAATTGCCTTTACCAAGGTTGATGAAAGCCCGGTAGATGTGATCACGCGTTCTGAAATCTATGCTGACGACATCAAGCTTATCGAACAAAAATACCCGAAAGCGGGCACGCCAAACGTCTTGGTGGAACTTGCTATTCAAGACATCAACTCTGGCGATCGCACTTGGGTTGATTTAGGTGAAGATAAAGACATTTATTTTGCTCGCGGTAAGTGGATGCCAAACAACACCACCTTCACATACCAATGGCAGACACGGGATCAGCAGACGTTAGAGCTGCGTGCGTTCGACCTTAACAGCAAAAAAGAAAACGTGCTGCTTACAGAAACAAGCGATACCTGGGTAAATCTGCATAACGACCTTTACTTCCTAAAAGACAAAGGCCAATTTATTTGGGCGTCTGAGCGCGACGGTTTTAAACACCTTTACCTTTTCGACAATAAAGGCAAGCTTGTTAAGCAGTTAACCAAAGGTGACTGGGTTGTAGACAGTGTTGAAGCTATTGATACTGCAAACAACCGTTTGTACTTCTCTGGCCGCAAAGACACCCCACTAGAAAGCCATGTTTACAGCGTGCCTTTAGATGGCGGCGAAATTTCGCGTATCACTGAACTAGGCGCATACCATAGCGCGGCATTCAGCAAAGATGCCTCTATCTTTATCGACCGTTTTTCAACGATTAACTCTCCTGCACAAGTTAGCCTAAATAGCGCTACTGGCGAGCGAATTACCTGGCTTGAAGAAAATAAAGTTGAAGAAGGCCACCCTCTGCACGCTTACATGGATAGCTGGACGGCACCTGAGTTTGGTGACATCACCACAAAGGATGGCGCAACCCTTAAATATCGAATTTACACGCCTGACAGTGCCAAGCAAAACCCTAAACAGAAGCACCCTGTTATTGTTTACCTTTACGGCGGCCCGCACGCACAGGTTGTAACAAACAGCTGGGCGGGTAACCGTGGCTTGCTTTTCCAACACTGGGTTGATCAAGGCTATGTGGTATTTACGCTAGATAACCGCGGTTCTAACTATCGCGGTAAAGGCTTTGAAGATCCTATTTATAAAAAAATGGGCTTTATTGAAGTGGACGATCAGGTTGCAGGCGTAGAGTTCTTGCGTACGCTTGACTACGTTGACGCTGAGCGTATTGGTGTTCATGGCCACAGCTATGGCGGCTACATGACGCTGATGACCATGTTCAAAGCGGGCGATTACTTTGCTGCGGGCGTGTCAGGTGCTCCGGTAACTGACTGGCGCTTATACGATACCCACTACACTGAACGCTACATGGGCAACCCAAATACAGATGATGATGCTTACACTGCGTCTTCAGTATTCCCTTACGCAAAAGATCTGAAGGGTGACCTTTTGATTTACCACGGCATGGCAGATGACAACGTGTTGTTTACCCACTCGACCATGCTATACAAGCATCTTCAAGACTTGGCAATTCCATTTGAAACTATGGATTACCCGGGCAAGAAGCACAGCATTCGAGGCAAGCAAACGGGCATTCATTTATACAAAACTATTACTAACTTCTTTAACCGTAACTTGAAAGACTAATACGGTTAGAGCCTAGGGCCTGTTGATCTCTACTGTACATCCAAGCTCGACAAGCCCTAGAAAGTAGTAAAAAGCAAAAAGCGATGCTTATGAAGGCATCGCTTTTTTGTTTGGTCAGTTTAATTAACGCTTATTTTGTACATGTTTGCGTTGTAGCGCTTTGTGCACTTGCAGGGTGATTAGACTTTCTTTACTTGCTACTTGCTACTTGCTACTTGCTACTTGCTACTTCAAAGCATCAATCAAATATGACAAATGCAGAAACTAGCTAAACATCTGGGTTGCTAGGTTTTGCTGTACCGCCTGAGCAGACGATGCACTTAGTTCAATCTCAATAGGATCGGCTTTGCCCGACAGCCAAATTTTAAGCTCGGCGTCAGTATCAAAATGCCCTGCCGTCTCAACGATAAACTGCGTGATAGATTTATAAGGAATGGAGTGATAGTTCACTTTGCGCCCGGTAAGGCCTTGCTTATCTATAAGGATTAGGCGCTTGTTGGTGAATACACTTAAATCGCGCACTAGCTTAAACGCAGAGGTAACGGTTTCGTTAGCAGCAAGTATAGGCGTAAGCTCTTCTTGAACATCTGAAGCGCTAGTCTCGCTTGCATTCCCCATGATGGTATCAAATAAACCCATGACATTTCCTTTTAAGCAGAGGCAAGTTTAACTCGCCATTGAACTCTATGCGCCAGTGGCTTGGGTTTATCTAAAGCAAAGCCTTGACCGAAATCTACTTTAAGATCTCGTAAAACCTCGGCGGTCGCGTTATCGACCACAAACTCGGCCACGGTCTGTTTACCCATACTGTGCGCAATATTATTTATCGCTGTTACTGTAGCATGATCGATAGGATCGTGAACGATATTTCGCACAAAGGAGCCGTCGATCTTAACGTAATCAACATCTAGGTTTTTCAGGTAGGTGAACGAGGACATACCAGCACCAAAGTCGTCTAAGGCAAAGCTACACCCCAAAATCGCGTAGTGTAGAAATGAAATGTTTAGCAGCGCTTAAGTTAGTTACCGCTGTTGTTTCTGTAATCTCAAAACAAATTTTCTCAGCAGGTACAGAAGTACTTTGCATACGCTTGGCAATCTTATGCAGCGCTTGAATACGTTCGCTTGAGAAAACTTCAAGACTAATTTTTACCTGCTCGGCAACCGACTGCGCTTTAGAAATACGTGCTGCGCGTTCATCGTTTTGAATAAAAACACCAGCAGAAACAAATAAAAAGGTGAGAAAAAGAAACAAAACCGTAGGTAAGGCGTAAATACGATGGTTGTGTTTGCTTAACATGTGCCTGTCTCCGGTAACTAGCGCCGGTATACTAAAGTAGAAGTATTAAAGAAATATGAATTGTCTTATGTGGTATAGGCTCTGGCGTTATCTAATAGTATCTGGCACTGTAAGGCTTCCGATTTTCTTTTAGTGCGTAAAGGCCCTTGTCGGCGCTACCCCATAAAAAAACCAAAATGAAAAGAGCGTTACTTAATGAGTATTTCCCCAAATTTCGAAGACATTAAACAAGCCTATGAACGTATAAAAGGCGACGTAAAGAAAACGCCAATTGTTGAATCTTCGTTGCTCAACAAATGGATGGGCAACCGCATTCTGTTTAAAGCGGAGTGCTTACAGACCATCGGGGCATTCAAAATTCGCGGCGCTATGAATTTTTTAGCCCGCTTGAAAGAGGAAGGCCGTTTACCGAAGCATGTGGTCGCCAATAGTTCTGGAAATCATGCTCAGGCAGTAGCCTATGCAGCGTCTCACTTTGGAATTAAGGCCACTATTTTTGCGAGCGAGACCATTTCGCCAATAAAAGCTGCCGCTACGCAAAGCTATGGTGCTGAATTAAAACTATTTCCTACCCGTCCAGAAGCAGATGCGGCTGTCGAGCAAGCCTCAAAAGCACCAGACACGGTCTGGATACCGCCGTTTAACCACAAAGATATTGTGGCAGGACAAGGCACGGCAACGTTAGAAGCGCTTAACGAAATTGGTGAGGTGGATGCTATCTTTGCGCCGTGTGGTGGCGGAGGGTTATTGTCGGGCTCATTACTGGCAACTCGCGCACTACAGCCAAATGCATTGGTCATTGGCGCTGAGCCCGCCGAAGCGAATGATGCCTCTATGTCGTTGCAAGCTGGTGAGATCATTGCTTTAGACTATGCTCCAAATACCTTAGCAGACGGTGCAGCCACGCCTTCTGTTGGCGATGTAACGTTTCCTATACTGCAAGAAATAGATGATTTCTACGAAGTAGATGAGCTGCAAATTGCTTATTGGACCCAATGGCTACATCATTTACTAAAGCTTCATATTGAGCCCACGTGCGCGATGACCATGGCTGCAGTAGCGGCTTGGGCTGCCAACACTCCACCTGGGCAAACCGCTCTTGTTATATTGAGTGGTGGCAACATTAGCCAGTCGAGTATGGCTAAAATTTGGGGGAGAGATTTTTTGCTGCAGCCTCCCATTCTTGACCTTGATGACGAAGACGAAGACGAACACCCTAACATTTTTTACACTAAAGAGTGACCTGGCACATTAAAAGGTGAGAATTTAGCTCATGTTCAGTCCGACTGGATGAGTGAAATTAAGTTCTCATCTAAAGCTTATTTCATTTTCGATTTTTCCGATGAGCAGGCTGTCAGTACAAAGAAACTATTCGTGCTTTATATTTTCAGCCTGATCTATCTCAATTTTTTTCTTTCCCAGATTTATCTTGTCGGAAGCCTTTTTAGTTGGGAGGGTTTTCAACTCACGTATGATTTTTAATAATCTCTTCTTCATTCTCATATTGTCTACAGCGAACTTTTAAACTAACTTCCAAAAAAATGATGTGTTTGTACCGTCTACCATCTTAAAAACCCGAAATCTCGTCAGTGAGTCCATACAAAATTAGTTTTATGATCAAGCTGAATGTTCAGTCATGAATCTATTTCATTTTTTCCGAACTAAACAATCTGACAAGGTTATGGAGAAGTCTTTAAATTTAGCTAACAGGGATTAAAAGCTATATGAAGAAAAACATGTTTTTGGTGATCGCACTAAGCTCTTTACTATTAGGCGCTTGTGCATCGACGTCTGATGACCCAATGAAGCGTGCGGCATTTGCAGATAAAACAACAGTAACTTTAGAGAGTAAACTAGAGAACGCTAAGTTAGCTTGGATCGCGAGAGAGCTATTAGAGCCTGACGCTCGACGCGAAGCTGCAAAGCTAATCGCGGATGCTGATATTGATGTGCCTTGGGGCAAAAATGAGTATTCAACACTCTCATCAATGGCCACTGACGCTTTTGTCGGTGAAGTTGGAAGCTCAATGGGAGCTTATGTAGGCGGTGCTGTTATGTTGGCAGGCCTGTTAACGGGTGATGGCAGTATTCCTAATGATTCAGGCGTATATCTCCCACCTATTTTAGACGGGATTGAGCTTGATACTGCCATGAAGGCGCAAACCGTTTATGCAACGACGTTAAGAGAAAAAATTAACGCTGCGGCGGAACAGTATGGTTATACAGCTATCTGTTTACATGGGTGTGAACAGAATTCTATTAATACTGCATACCACTTTATCCAAAAGCCTAGTGTTACGCTTCAGTTTGATCATCAACCTAAAGAAATGGGAATTTCTTTTTTCATTGGTGAACTAGAAGAGTCGACCGAAGAGGTAGTTATCGATTCTAAGGCAACTGGACTGCCAGTAAAGTGGGTTAGTAAAGAAAACAACAGCGCTTTACTTTTAATTAATCGTATTGATGAAAAAGGTGAAGATGGTAAGCCAATACTTTATAAAGCCGACCGGACTGATGGCGACTTTCGCCTAGTTAAAGGACACCTATGGCTGCAACGAACGCCATTTGGAAGAGCCCTAATGCGAGATATTCTAAATAATCGGTACCATTATGTAGGCGGAGATTTTATGAGAATGCTTGCTTACGACGGTGAGCTATACGAATTCTACACGAATGGAAACATCAATGTATTCAATGACAGGATTACTAACTAGTTGTCAGCGTAACGTTGAAAAATCCTCAAACTTTTAATAACCATTGAAGTTCTGTTTTATAATTTAATTGGCCGTCATTTAGTCGGCCATTCTTCTTTCACTGACGCGACCAAAATTTTGAGACCTTCCTCCGGATCGGCATTGATAATTTGACATAATTCTATAAATTCTATCAGTTCGATCTTACGTCTAGATTGCTCTATTTTACCCAAAATAGAATGGTGCCTTCCCCATTTCTCCGATACTTCTCTTAATGACAAAGATTGTGACTCACGCTGGGTTTTTAACCATAACCTAAGCTTGTCGTAATGTGATGAGTAGACTGATGTTTTCATTGTCTCGATGATAGAGACAACGTACAATGTCGCGAAATTAGAGACAGTAAGTATAGTGCTAAAAGACCTTGTTATGCCAAAGAATCTGTATAGTATTGATTTGTATCGCTTTATCTTGTCGCTTGATTTGAAGTTTTTCACAGTATCGGAGGTTACTGAAAAACTTTTAGCGATACATTCGGAAGAGTTTACAAATAAAAAAAATGCTACCCAATTTACTTATCGTCATTTGCAAAATTTTGTAAAGGAGGGAACTGCTTTAGTTAGTAAATCAGAAAGTGGGAAAGCTAATGTTTATCGCTTGGTGGAAAGCGAAACAAGTGACCAAAAGCAAGACGAAATCCCAACTTTGGTAGTGTCACATAATGAAAAAGACCCTATAGCCCTTAAGCTTCAAGAGAAGATACTACGCTACAAAACAGAGATGCTAACTAATTTAGGCGAAACTGAAGCATATTCAGAACTCGCAGAAGAAGTTCCTGAACTTGCGGAATATGTTAAGTCCCGTTACCAATACTCAAGAGAACAAGCAAAAATGATGTTGGGGAAAGTCAAAGCATTCGAGCGTTTATTATCTGATTATCAAGCAAACACACTATGATACTTAGAGCTTGGCAGCAAGCAGCTATTAATGCAGCGCTAACAAAATACCGAAGTCCCTTTACTCACTTTTTGTGTCTTGCTACCCCCGGTGCTGGTAAAACGGTAATGGCGTCCACACTAGCTAATATTCTTATTAAAGAAAATAAAGTTGACCTCGTTCTCTGCTTCTCACCCTCAACAACCGTAGCGAATGACTTTAGGGTAGAGCTAGAGGCGTTTACTAAAAAACGTTTCTGTGGAGGGTTAGGAGCTACAGGTTCAAGTCTCACCTACCAGAGTATGAGATTTTTAGGTCCCGATTTTTGGTTGTTATTCGAGAACTACCGTGTTTTTGTGATTTTTGACGAGATACACCATTGTGCAGGCCGTGAATTAGAAGATGCTAATGCGTGGGGAGCAGAGATTCTCAAGCATATTCAAGGAAAAGCCACCTTTACTCTAGCATTGACTGGCACACCCTGGAGGAGTGATACAACGCCAATCGCCTTAGCTAGTTATACTGGAGAAAATAACCGGATACACGTGGACTACCGATATGGACTCAAGCAAGCAATTAAGGATGGTGTTTGTCGTACTCCACATATAACGCTTTTAGATAATGACCGTATTACAGTGCTCAGTGGCGATGAGAAAAAGCACTATAAATCAATATCGGAATTTATTGAGCAAAGTTTATTGAGTTATTCTGAACTCATTGGTCATGTCGATGTTATGAGGCAAGTACTCAAGCAAGGAATTACTCGCCTTAACGATGAGCGAATAACAAATAGCAATGCTGGAGGCCTCATAGTTGCTGCCTCAATAGAGCATGCTAAGAAAATTCAAACAGTACTGGCTGAGTTTGATGAGTCAAGTAAACTTGTCACTTACAGAGAAAATCATCCCGATCAACTTATTCAAGAATTCAAATCAAATACTGAAAAATGGATTATATCAATAGGTATGATTAGTGAGGGTACGAACATTCCTCGCTTAAGAGTATGTTGTTATCTTTCGCTCGTCACAACTGAACTATATTTCAGACAGGTGCTTGGACGAGTGCTGAGAGCACAATACTCAGATAGTGAATTAGGGTACTTTATAACTCCGGCCCACCCGAAACTTCATGAGTTTGCTAGTCGAGTTTCAGAAGAGTTACCGCATACTATTTTTAACAAAGATCATAATGAGCGTGATGAAAAATACTCTGCAACTCGTGAACCAATTCAGTTAAGGGCCCCAAAGACGTGTGAGGAAGAGAGAAAAATTAAAACGAAAGTCTTTGTATCTCCTCAACAAGCCTTTAATGGAAAGTTAAACTCGTGGTATGAGTCAAATATCGACTCATTTGGGAGATACCAGCAGAAAATTTATCTGCTTTAGATTGGTCAAGTTACTCTGTGATTGATATGTACAGAGCTGTACTAAAGCTTACCTCATCCGATCAAGCTAACCTCGACTAAAAGATTAAAGAATAATAATTCACGCAATCTCTTAATTGGGTATTCTCCATTTTCGTATAGTATTGTGACAGTCTTAAGTTTTAGCTCCCATAGTAGAGGTAAACATGGATGTGTATATCGGTATAGATGTCGCTTGTGCGAAAGACAAGTATCTGCCATTGGTCATTTGCAGTAAGGAATATGGGCGGTTATTGCCGTTTCCGTTAGCCAAATATCAAATAAGACCGCCTAGAGGACTGGGTAACGCACTGACATTGCATGACGAGGTGAATCAGGCATTTGCAAACGATGTCGCGAATTATGTAGAAACAGTATGCGATGCTTTCCATTTAAATCCTGTTCGCATAGGCATTGATTCTCCGCTTCGGCCCAGAGGTACTAATCTCAAACGTAGACTTGCAGAGCAGGCCCTCGACAAAGCAGGTATAAGTTGTTACACCACGCCGTCTGCTTACGATTTCGAAGTCATTAAGGCAAGGGGGATTGAACACCTACATGCGGACAAGCCAATACAAAACCTGCCACATGCCCACCAAATCTTTATGCTGTTAGGTTTCGCCTTGAACGAGCGACTGAGTAAAGTTGCCGAGTGCATAGAAGTCTATCCACACGCGACAGTCAAACAGTTAGGTGTCGCTGATATCCATAAAAGTAAAGGGAATCAGGCTGAGTTACAGCTGTCTGCTATGTCCCAATACACCGGTTGGCCTAAAACTGGCGACGATTGGTTGCAAACAGACAACATGTGCCTTGGACCGATGCACGATAGAGTTGATGCCTACAGTGCCGCATGGGTAGCAAGCTTGTCTGAACAGGAGCGCATCTGTTTTGGTGACCCAGATAAGGGCGATGCTATCTGGATACCAAACGTTAAGCCAATAAGCAGTGCAGCTGTCAATCTAAAGACAAAGCCCAAACCCATAAGGAAGACAAAGCAGACTGTTTCTAATACTGCACATCAACGCACTTGTCCTGCTTGTAATCAGCACATATTTAAACGCTGGCCGTTTGGGTGGGATGCACATGCTGCTCATCGCTGTACTGGACTAACAGAGTTCGAACCTGAAGCACGAAAGAAGGAATTCAAGCGCCGATTTATGCGCAGTTAGACGCGTATATTCTTTACAACCGTCTCAAAATAAACCACACTGAGCTAAAGTATAGAAAAGTACACAGGGACGATGCTCGATTCTATCAGCTTTGCTCAAAAACAACGCCTTGCCTATATCGACTTTTGCCTGTTGTTCAAAGGTGCGATCTATCGTCAGGACTTAATTAATCGTTTTCAGGTCGGGTTGTCGGCAGGCTCGCGCGATTTCAGCATTTACAAAGAGCTTGCACCGGATAACCTGTCTTACGATTCGCGAGAAAAGCGATACTTCCAGACACCTCAGTTCAAACCTGTTTTCGAACATGACGCAAGGCGCACCTTAACCAAACTCGCAAACGATATCTCCGATGGGTTTGATGCAATAGGTGATATCCATTTCCCAGTTGAAGCACCGTCCAGTCTGAATGTACCAGACATCTTTGTTGTTGCTCGCCTTGTTCAGGCGATTCTCAATAACAAAGCGGTTAGCGTCATCTACACGTCACTTTCTAGTGGTTCGAATGCTAGAGAACTTGTACCACACTCTATAGTGGACAATGGCCTACGCTGGCACGTTCGCGCCTTTGATCGCAAGAGTCAAAGCTTCCGAGACTTCGTGTTAACGCGCATTAGCAAAGTCATAATGAAAGAAACGCCTAACGAAGATGAAAGCGCCCAAGCAGATATCGAATGGCAACGCCTTATACCACTTCAACTTGTACCGCATCCCAAGAATGTTGATCATCCTACCGCCATAGAAATGGATTACGGCATGGAGAACAAGCAATTGCTTATTGAGGTGCGAGCGGCGATGGCGGGTTATTTGTTAAGACGATGGAATGTGGACTGCACCGAGCGCGGCACACTCAAAGGCGCAGAATACCAACTTTGGTTGCAAAATCGGTTTACGCTAAACAATGTGCAAAACTTGGCGATTGCGCCGGGGTATGAAGCTAAAGAAAGCGGAGGTGGTAAGTGATCCTCCATTGCACCAAGAAGCTTTACGCCAAGCTGCCAGAGAAGATGAAAGCCGCAGAGCAATCTGCGACAGCTATAGGCATTCAGGCGCAATGGCTCAATTGGCATGCAAACCTTATCACTATACAGCGCAGACAATGTGTAATCGCGGTGCATGATGCGACTCGTTTTACGCTCTTCATTCCATGCATAACTAAGAAAGACTTTGCAAACCTCGATTGGCATTTTAACGATGTGTTTATTAACTCTTTGCTGAAAAGTGACATGCCGCCTGAGCTCGTTAATGCCGCTACGACGAATTACCAACCACTTACGTTTGATACAACCTGTAATCGTTCGGTACAAGGTACGATGAATCAGGTAGCGCAGGAAATTGATTATGGGTTGTATTACAAGAGTACGTCGGTAGCGGATATCAGCCCGTACCGATACAGCGCAGATTTAAGCCACAGGCCTTGCGGCGTAAAAGGTCAGAAAGATTACATTTGGCCAGATAGAGAAATGGCCCAGCTTTTAAACAAATTAACTCAACAAACACCGAATAAAGCATTAACGCCCAACTAATAATGTTGCAGGAAAGATGTAGCAAGGAATAAGAAACAATGGTTGAACAACATAAGAAAGCATTAGAAAAACAACTTTGGAATATTGCCAACGCGCTTCGAGGTAATATGAGCGCCGATGAGTTTCGCGACTACATTCTTGGTTTTATTTTTTATAAGTACCTATCTGAACGCATGGACATTTATGCCGACGAACTTCTCAAAGAGGATGGCATTAAATTCGATGAAATCGACGAGAATTCACAGCAGGGTAAAGAATATCTAGATGCCATTCACGAAGAAGCGATCGATCATTTGGGGTATTTCCTAAAACCCAGTGAGCTTTTTCATGTGCTGGCAGAAAAAGGCAAAAACGGAGAGTTCATTTTAGAGCAGCTTACTGAAGTGCTAAACCACATTGAGCAAAGCACTATGGGGACTGCGGCTGAGGATGATTTCAACGGCCTATTTGACGACCTCGATTTAACCTCAAACAAGCTTGGTAAAACAGAAAAGGCCAAAAATGAGCTGATCTCAAAGATATTGGTCCATCTCGATGATATCGACTTTTTACATCATGAAACGGAAATTGATGTACTGGGTGATGCTTATGAATACTTGATTGGTCAGTTTGCATCAGGTGCAGGCAAAAAGGCTGGTGAGTTTTATACGCCGCCTATGGTGTCAAAACTTTTGGCGAAACTGGTAACTCAAGGAAAAAATAAGCTTCGCAGCGTGTACGACCCAACTTGTGGCTCAGGCTCATTGCTTTTGCGAGTCGCAAAAGAAGTGAAGGACGTTGGGCATTTCTACGGACAGGAGCAAAACCCCAGCACCTACAACCTGGCTAGAATGAATATGATTTTGCATGGTGTGCACTATCGTCGATTTGATATTCAGCAGGACGACACACTAGAACAACCACATCACTTAGAACACAAGTTCGAAGCCGTAGTTGCAAATCCGCCATTTTCAGCCAAATGGAGTGCTTCACAAGGCTTCTTAACAGACGAACGTTTTCAGGATTACGGCAAGCTTGCACCTGCATCAAAGGCCGACTTCGCGTTTGTACAGCATATGCTACATCAGTTAGATGAAAACGGTACGATGGCAGTGGTTTTGCCTCATGGTGTGCTCTTCCGAGGAGCCGCAGAAGGCCATATTCGTAAGCACCTAATCAAAGAGAAAAACTATCTCGATACAGTGATCGGTTTACCTGCGAATATCTTCTACGGCACAACAATTCCTACATGCATATTGGTGCTGAAGAAAAACCGCCAGCATCGTGACAACATCTTATTTATTGATGCTAGCCAAAACTATGGAAAGACCGCGAGTCAGAATTACCTTCGAGATGAAGATCTAGAAGCGATTTTAACGGCAGTGAATAAAAGAGCGTTCGCTGATAAATATGCTCATGTCGCTCCGTTAAGTGAAATAGTTGAAGAGAATGACTTCAACCTTAATATTCCAAGATATGTTGATACGTTTGAAGAGGAAGAGGAAATAGATCTAAACGATGTTTCAAACTCCATAAAATACATAAATGAGAATATAAAGTTTGCTGATGAAGAACTTAAAAATTTATGTTCACAATTAGGAATTGAGGCGGTCAAATAATGGCGAAAAGTTTAATTCCTAAAATTCGATTTGAAGGTTTTTCAAATCAATGGAAGAAAGAACCGATTAGAAATTTTGTCAAAAAGGTCGGAAGTGGCTCTACACCATCTGGTGGTTCAAAAGTATATCGAAGCAGTGGCATTCCATTTATTAGAAGTCAAAACGTTCTTGATAACTACTTGGATCTGTCAGACGTTACCTACATTGCTGAAGATACCCATCGCTCGATGAAAGGAAGTAAGGTAAAAGCAAGAGACTTACTACTAAATATTACTGGTGGCTCAATTGGTCGAAGTTGTGTAGTCCCGTTAAATTTTGATGAAGCTAATGTCAATCAACATGTTTGCATAGTTCGCTTTAAAGATGATGTTATACCAGAGTTTGCTCAGGCTTTCTTAGCATCTTTTAATGGCCAAAAAAATATAATGAGAAATCAGGCCGGAGGTGGCAGAGAAGGTATAAATTTCGAAGGTGTCAAAGACATAAAACTGCCATATACATGCAAAGAAGAACAGCAAAAAATTGCAGATATTCTCTCTTTAGTAGATAAAAAAATGGCTCTCTTGAAAGAAAAGCGTGCTCTGCTTGCGCGATACAAAAAAGGAGTGATGCAAAAGCTGTTTAAGCAGGAAATACGTTTCAAAGATGATGATGATTCTGATTTTCCGAACTGGGAGAATAAGAAATTTTCGAGTTTTTTAAGAGCAAAAAATGAGACTCCTGATGTAACTGATGCGAGCCCTTTAGCGAGCCTCACAATCGAAAACGGAATAGAAGCAAAATCAGCCAGATATGTAAGAAATTTTTTGGTTAAAGATGAATCAAATGCATATAAGTTGGTTAAACCTGATGACTTTGTATTAAACCCGATGAACTTGAGGTGGGGGGCAATTTCCAAAAACAATCTAGGGCAAACAGTTAAGGTATCAAGATATTATGATGTGTTTGCTGTAAGTGATGAAGTCAATGTTGATTACTTCCAAAACTACTTACTAAGTCATGAGATGATGAGAACATATAATCGAACAGCGACGGGAACATTAGAAGAAAAAAAACGAGTCCACTTTAGCGAGTTTATAAATTTTGAGAAGTTGTTTCCTTGTCTGGCCGAGCAAATAAAAATAGCTGAATTTATTAGGACATTTGATCATAAGCTGAGGTTAATAACAGAACAAATAGAACTCACTCAGACCTTTAAAAAAGGGTTACTGCAGCAAATGTTCGTTTAGGATAACGGTGTACAAGGAGTAAATGTGGCCTATCAGTCGGAGCAAGAATTAGAAAATAAGCTCGTCGCGCAACTTGCGAAGCATGGTTTTGAGCGTGTACAAATCACGGATACAAAGTCATTAAGAGCAAACTTGAAAGCACAGCTTTCAAAGCTTAACGGTTTTGATATTAGCGGTACTGAACTAAAGCAAATTCGCAACGCCTTAGCGAAAGGTAACGTGTTCGATAAGGCCAAGATTCTTCGTGACCGACTGAAAATTAACAAGGATGACGGTACTACTGGCTACATTCGTTTTTTGGATGAAGACGTTAAGCAAAATCACTTTCAGGTTACTCAGCAAGTTACCGTAGAAGGTCGTTACAAGAACCGTTACGACGTTACTATATTGGTGAACGGTTTACCTTTAGTGCAAATAGAACTTAAGCGCCGTGGACTTGAATTAAAAGAAGCTTTCAACCAGATAAACCGTTATCAGCGGCACTCCTATTGGGCAGAAGATGGCCTGTTTCAGTACGTGCAGGTATTCGTTATATCAAACGGAGCGAACACCAAGTATTACGCTAACAACCGCAAACAAAGCTTCAAGCAAACGTTCTTCTGGGCAGATGAGTTAAATACCAAACGTTACAGTGACTTGACTGAATTCGCTCAGGTTTTTTTAACGCCCAATCATCTCACCGACATAATCACGAAGTACGTGGTGCTAAATGAGACTGACCGCATTCTTATGGTAATGCGTCCGTACCAGATATATGCAACTGAAGCGATTATCGAACGTGTTGCCGAACGCCAGGCTTTAGTCGTAAGTGCTCAATCGACCGATAAGATGAATGGATATATCTGGCATACAACGGGCTCAGGCAAAACTTTAACCTCATTCAAAACAGCCCAGTTGCTTACAGGCGACAGTCGTGTTCACAAAGTGGTGTTTGTCGTTGATCGCAAGGATCTCGACTACCAAACAAGCAAAGAGTTTAACGGCTTTTCGAAAGGGTGCGTGGATAGCACAGACAACACAAAGCTACTTGTAGATCAGTTTACCGATGCGCCGGTTGCCGCGGATAAGATCAATGAGCAACGCAATACAAAGCTGATTGTCACAACCATTCAAAAGCTCAACAACGCTATTAGCCACAAGCGTTACTCTAAACGAATGGAGCCGGTGAAAGATAAAAATATTGTGTTTATCTTTGACGAGTGTCACCGAAGCCAGTTTGGTGATACCCACCAAAAAATCAGCCAGTTCTTCACCAACCATCAAATGTTCGGTTTCACCGGTACGCCGATTTTTGTAGAAAACGCTGTTTCGAAATCATCTCGCAAATACACAACAACGGACTTGTTTCATAAGCCACTGCACAAATACACCATTGTCGATGCGATTAAAGATGAGAACGTACTTAAGTTTAACGTTGAGTATGTCGGCAGGTACAAGAAGAAAGACAGTGCAAACGAGATTGATATTGAAGTTGAAGGTATTGACACCAAAGAGCTGATGGAATCAGAGATTCGGTTAGAAAAAATTGTCGATTACATCATTGCTCAACATAACCGGAAGACTCATAGCCGAGAATTTACGGCGATGTTTTGCGTATCAAGTGTCCCTGCGTTGATAAAGTACTACGAACTGTTTGCCAAAAAGAAAGCGGAAGGAAAACACAACCTACGAGTTGCAACTATCTTTTCCTATGCAGCCAATGAAGAAGATCCCGACGCTGATGGATTGGACGATAACGATTTAGATAAAGTGGCTGAGCCTCAAGCTGTATATAGTCACAGCCGCGATAAGTTGGAGCAGTTTATCGGTGATTACAACGAGATGTTTAGTTGCAGTTACACCACTAAAGACAGCGAATCTTTCTATAACTACTACAACGACATTTCAAAGAAGGTTCGCCAGCGTAAGGTAGATATTCTGTTGGTAGTGAATATGTTCCTTACAGGCTTTGACAGCAAAACCTTGAATACGCTGTTTGTCGATAAGAATCTCAAATATCATGGTTTAATACAGGCATATTCTCGCACCAACCGAATTCTTAACGAGCAGAAGTCACAAGGTAATATTGTGTGCTTCCGCAACCTCAAAAAGCGCACAGATGAAGCTCTGGCTCTGTTTTCAAACAAAGACGCTAAAGACACTGTCATCATGCCGCCGTATGACGAGTTTGTGAAACTCTTCAACAAAGCCTTCGGCAACCTTTTAGCAATCGCCCCCGATCCTGAAAGCGTCGATAGTCTGGAAGATGAGAATCAAGAACTGGAATACATAAAAGCGTTTCGCGAGTTAATGCGCTTGAGAAACATTCTGGAAAGCTTTGCAGATTTTAGCTTTGACGACGTGCGAATAGGTGAACAAGAGTTCGAAGACTTCAAAAGTAAGTACCTCGACCTGCACGACAAAGTGAAGACGAATAGTGCCAAAGAAAAGGTGTCTGTTCTGGAAGAGGTCGACTTTGAACTCGAACTCTTGGCGATGGATGAAATAAACGTTGCCTACATACTGAAACTCCTGAGTAAGTTAAAAGAAACAGAGTCTGAAGAAGAATACCAATATCAGTACAAGGCACTGATGCAAGCGGTGAATGGTGATCCTAACCTGAGAAGTAAACAGGAGCTCATCGATAAATTTATTAAAGAGAACCTACCTAATGTGAAGTCTGCCGAAGAAGTAGACGACGCATTTGCAGTGTATTGGGAAGTCGAGAAAGAAAAAGCGACAAAGCAAATTGCAGAAGAAGAGCAACTTGTTCCAGAACGCATGAAAGATGTTGTCGAACGAATGATTTACAACAACCAAGAACCATTACGTGAAGAAGTTGCAGGGCTAATGGAGAAACCACCCAGCATACTTCAGCGCAAGAAAGTCATACCGCGCCTTACCGAAAAGCTGAAAGATTTTGTGAATACGTTTTATGGTGGTGTTTAGTCGATGATAAATTGGTCAACGGAACTTAGTTCAGGGAATACTTATGTCATCTGAAATAAAGCGATTGAAAAAACGTTCAGAAACTAAGAAAGAGCTAGAAAGACTAGTCGAAAGGGCAGAACATGTTTTCTTGATACATTACTCCTGCGAGTCTTTCTATGATATCAAGGACGGCAGGACTCCTCGCGTCACTTCAATAGCCTTAAGAAATCTAAAGACAGCTCAAACTGAGAGCTTTTCTATTCACAAAGTAGCGGAACGTCGAGGCATAGAAATTGCGGATATCCCGACGCAATATGACCAGCTAGAAAAGGAGATGCTGGCGGATTTTTATGAATATCTTAAATATCGCCAAACCTTTAACTTTATTCACTGGAACATGCGTGACGGTAATTATGGCTTTTCTGCCATTGAGCATCGATTTCAGGTTTTGGGCGGCGAGCCTTTCGTCGTGCCCGATGATAAGAAGTTCGATTTGGCCAGAGCTTTGGTGGGGTTATATGGTCGTCAATATGTTGGGCATGGTGAAGCAGGTCGATTTCATGAGCTAATAAAGCTCAATCATATGACAGGCACTGGTGCCTTGACCGGTAAAGAAGAAGCTGCTGCTTTTGATAATGGTGAGTACGTTAAACTACACCAGTCAACGCTCAGAAAGGTTCATTGTATCTCAAATATTGTAGAACGATTATCAGATGGCTCTCTCGAAACTAACGCTTCATGGATGGATAAATACGGCGCTCATCCTAAAGCAATAGTTGAATATATAAAGGAGCATTGGGTTTGGTCGATCATAGTTATGTTTGCTGTTATTACAGGAATTATTGGTCGATTAGCTGGCTTAATTTGAAACTTGTCTGGTCGAGGCTGTTAAGTGCACAAAGTTAAAATCCCACAAAACTTATCTCTTCGAAATGCAATAAACTTTTGCAATCGTCTTTGGGAGTTGGGGCATCATGATGAATATGCGTTTGATTTTGTCAACCTAGGTTTGGTAGAGCCATTCACTATGGCTTATGTTGCTAACGAATTAAAGAGATTCAGAGCTAGTAAGCCAGACAGTAAATTTACGGCGTTAAATCACAGGGATAAAACATATGCTGCCCATATGGGGTTTTTCCAAGCGTTTGGACTGAAGTTTGGTAATGAACCAGGGGAAGCTTCTGGCAGTAGCACATATTTGCCATTAACAATACTGAAAGTAAAAGATCTTGAACAAGAAGCTAACCAAACATATGAACATGTCGGAAATGTGATTGAGGCAAGAGCAGAAAAAATTTCTAAAATCCTTACTCGACAAGAATCTGGCGATTTGGTTGACACACTCACTTTTTCAATCAGAGAAATCATAAGGAATGTGGTTGAACATTCAGAGTCGGAAATTGTTGAATATTGTGCACAATACTGGCCATCAAAAAAATTGGTTGAATTGGCGGTCCTTGATACTGGGTCTGGTGTTATGAAAGGCCTCTCATCTAATCCTTATCTCAAAATTGAAGACGAACGCGATGCTCTGCATCTTGCTTTATTGCCGGGTATATCCGGAAAAATGTTCAAAGGTGTGAAAAAAAGAAGAGATGATGAGTGGCAAAACTCGGGTTTTGGGCTTTATATGACTAGCCGTATCTGTAGGAACGGCGGAGACTTCTTTATCGCCAGTAACGACAAGAGTTTATTCCTTGATAGAAATTCTAAACAAGATATCGAATGCAACTACTTGGGAACAGCCTTGAGGCTAAGGATTGATACCAGCAAGATTTCGACATACAGCGAAATGTTAGCTCAATATCGAACTGAAGGTTATGCCGCAGCTAAGAAATTTTCTGGGAAAGATGCAATTGAGCCATCTGTTGCCTCTACAATGTTAGCCAGAGATTTTAAAGAGGGCTAAATCGAGAGTAGTCCAGTTTAAAGCGAACAGGTATAAAATTCTTGCATGTATCCATTAAACTTTATCTAGTGTGAATAATTGTAACTTCGTCAAAATCGCTTGGTACTTAAACCGTTACTAGCCCTTGGCAATCGCAATTTACGTTCTATGGTAGTCTAGGTTATTAAAGTTGTATTTTTTTGAGCTTATTGATCTGTAATTTTCATCAAGCAATAAAATGCGACTCAAAAATCGGCCATTCAAGCTAATTGATTTGCAAAGAATTGTAAGAATGTAGTCAGAGGCCAAATTTAGAGCTTGTGCTATCGCTATCGAAGTTTTAGAGTGAGCTTCCCCTATCTTCCCTTAAAATTGTGGCGGCTAGCGAGATTTTAATTAAGTGATGTAGGTCATTACAAGGATAGTGTTATGTTTTCAAAAAGGATTTTTTGTTTATTATGTGTGAGCCTGTTACTAAGTGTCGCTTTTCCATGTTTTTCCGCCTCAAAAGTTGCAAGAGCTATTGTTGCGGAGAGTTATGAAGTAACTGGCTACTTAAAATTAGGTAGTCAGCGTTATCTTCACGTCGAGTGCACTGAAAAATTAATTTTAGGCGCTGAAGGCCACTTCGGCGTTACATTGACGTTTAGTGACCATCAAAATGCAGTACTCGAAAAAGCATTTATAGATTTATCAGACTTAGAGGATTTTACAGCTAGTGTAAAATCGCTTCTTAGTTTAGAGCGAAACTCTGTTGGGGCATTTAAATACTTCACCGCGAGTGTCACTTCAAAAAATACACAGCTGACTATCGTAAAACGTTCAAATTTAGAGTCAGTTTATTTCACTCAGTTTACTTCTTCTGGCTTAGAAGTGGAGCTTCAGGAAGAGCAAGTAAAGCTTGTTGTTGAATATTTAGAAAAATCTTTAAAGAAAATAAATGCGCTAACCTGACATTTGCTAACAATTGAGCGTTGACTTAAATTACTATTCAACATTGATGGTGGAGCTTTAAATGGCTATCGTGAAGGTTGATAAAGTGGCCTAGAGGGGAGAGCAGTCTCTCGTTGCCGCGAGGCACTTGATTAATCAGTACAAGGTTGTTATGCGGCAAGCCCACTGTCTCATCTAATTCATGAAAATACGCCATATTCTAAACGACCTAAAATAGTTTTTACAGCGTCGCTGCCAACGCTTGTAGATAGCAAATCGATAGGCTTTTTCCAGCCTAGCCCTCTTACACTTGATTGAAGCCATATGCTAACTGCGAGTTGGTCTCGGCTAAAAACTTCTATGGCGGCACTATAAACAGTGATAAAGCGATATAATGTGTCGCTCTCTTTAGTACTTGTCGATTGGCACCCTAATAGATCCACCCATTTGCGGCGTAATGGATCCACTTTAAACCGTCATTTTCGCCCTCAAACAGGGGGATTATTTCTTGCTTTTTTCTCCTCGTCCAGTCTGATCTTTGTTCTCACGTAATTTGCGATAGCTTTCGCCCTCTAAAACCAATCGATAGGCATTGTGTCTGAGCCGATCGAGCGTGGCAGCACCAAGCAGTTTATTTGGGAATGCCTGACCCCATTCGCTGAAGTCCAGGTTGCTGGTGATGATTGTAGATTTTTGTTCATATCGTTCATCGATTAAGTCGTGGAAGTCTTCATCCTGAGGGGATTTAAGAGGCTTTAAACCGAAGTCATCAATGATGAGTAGGTCTACTTTAGCTAACGTCTGGAAGCGTTTCTCATAGGTATTCGTGGCTCTGGCTGCATGCAAGTTCGCAAGCAGTTTTGCCTGAGTGAAGAACAAGACATCTATGCCTTTTTGTACAGCACAATGCCCGATGGCTTGTGCCAGATGGCTTTTGCCCGTGCCGCACGGGCCTGCGAGCAGCACCGCCACATGTTCATCAATAAACCGGCAATCAGCCAGTTCATTGATATACGCGCGGTTTAGGTTGGGATTAGCGTTCAGGTCGAAGCTTTCCAGCGTCTTATTGCCTCTAAAGCCGGCACGTCGCAGGCGTGTGACATATTTTTTCTGATCACGTCTGGCCACTTCATCCTGTACCAGTAAAGCCAGGAAGTCGGGATAACTGAGTTGATGTTCAATGGCCTCACGATTACGCATCGCTAATGAGTCCGTCATACCAGAGAGGCGCAGTTGTTTCAGTAATGGCGTGAGTTCGGGGATCGGATTGATCATGCTTTTTCCTTGTTTTAGTGAGGGAGAAGTTTGTTGGGATCTCGGTGGAAGCGGCCACCGCCGGTATAAGCATCGCTTAACGTATCGAAGGTGCTAGATTCATCAGGTTGCTGGTCCAGTCCTTTTTCAAGGATCTTCTTAACGGCGCTGTAACGTACATTGTCAAAGGTCAGGGCGCGTAAGCAGGCGGCTTCCACACGTTTAGCTCCGTAGCGTTTGGCAAGGCCCACAACACCTTGCGCAGCACGCAGGTTATCCAGTACGCGGCTGGCAAACAGGCGCTTAATAAACACATGGCAGGACTCGCCAATCCGCTGCGCCTGAGCCAGACAATACTGCGGATCCTGCATGTTGTAGGCTTGCGCGGCGGGCGGTTGATGTTCAGGTACCGTTGCGCGGCCACCCTGATGATGCATTCGGGCATGCGTGGCTTTAAGCTCATGCTTTTGATAGATGCGCACCATGGTATCGCTGGCTTTCAGCCACAGTGTTTCTCGGATCAGAGTGTAAGGTACTGAGTAACGACAGTGTTCAAACTGTACGTGTCCATCACCGTGTACCTTTACTTTAGCCCAGACGGCTTGTTCAGGTGGCACTTCCGGTAGCGGACTAAGCAATGCCTGCTCGATCTCAGTAAAACGCTCAAGTGGCTGACATTTTGTGGTGCCGTGTTTACGATTGCCGGCGACGGACAGCAACCAACTTTTAAGCTGTGCATTGGCATCACTGAGACTGCGAAATTCCTTCAGAGGCACAAAGCTGTTCTTGATGTACTTGACGTTAGATTCCACGCGCCCTTTCTTCTGCGGATCTCGCACAGGACATGGGGCAATTAAAAAGCCATAGCCTTCAGCACATTCACCATAAGCTCGCTGAACCTGAGGATCGTGATAGCAGGCCCTGGTGATGGCACATTTAGGGTTGTCGATAACGACCCGTTTGGGCACACCGTTGAACCACTCAAAGGCCCGACGATGGCAGGCCAGCCAGGTTGCCACGCTTTGGTCGCGGATGAATTCAGCGTAGATATGCCGACTCCAGGCCAGTGTCATGACAAAGATCCAACTTTTACGCAGCTCGCCGGTCCGAGTATCCACAATTAGTGGGCCCGCGCCGAAGTCCACTTGTGCGGCATCGCCGGGCGCAAACTCAATGACAGTAGTAGGAACTGGTGTTTTCTCAGCCAGCACTTTGAGATAACGGATCACCGACCAGTAGCTGCCAGTGAAACCATATTTATCCACCAACGCCTGATGGATCGTTGTGCCTTGCACACCATCTTGATACCACTTATCGACTTTATCGGCGTATGGTGCAACGGATGAAGTGGTTGTTGGATTGGGTGGCTTTTCGCCGAAAATAGCCGCGAGTTGCGTGTCATCAGGCAGATCTTTATCCAGCTCAAGCCAGCCATGTTCAAGAGCGATGCGCTTAATCGCTTTCACTTTATTACGGCCAGCGACACCACTGTCGGCAATCGCACGATTGGAATCACCCATTCGCATTCGAACGAGGATGTGTCGGTATTGGTACATTTCAAACCTCCGGTTTGCCATGCGTATTCTCCAGACTGAAAAACAGTCAACGATACGCGAGTTAAACAGAAGTTTGAGGGGAAAAATCAGGTCAAAGTGGATCTATTACGCCGCTAATCAGGTGGATCGATTACGGTGCAAATGGGGTGGATCGATTACGCCGCCAACGGAATGGATCCATAGCGGTGCCAATTAACAGTACTGAAATATCCAGCTTTTTTCCGTCGGCGAAGCGTTGCGGGCGAAATAGATAAACTGGCAGCTAATTTGCGCTCATTCATCTGAACTAATTCAGCTATTTTAGGAAAAACTTCGTAGGCAAAACCACTTTCTATGTCTGAGAGGAGAGCGATGCCTCTAGAGGGTACGCCTAACTTATCCCATATATTGCTCTCACAAGGTTGTATAGACATCAATAGTTCAAGACCGGTCAGAAAAAATATTAATATTTTAATATTAGCACCATCGAACAGGTAGGTTAAAACCTCTAAGGCCCGCATTTTTATTGGCTAGTTTTACTTTTTCTTCTTTTTTCTTAATAAATTGCAGCACCGACCACTCAGGTTGTAATTAGCTGATAGCATTTAAGCTGTCTAAAAATAAGTCAATGTTGCTCTCTAAATATTGTTGATAGTGAGAAGTTAAATCCTTGCGTTTTTGACTGAGAGTTAGTTAGAGCGAGGAAGTACTTCGTGGTCGACAGTTACGGTGTAATTAGGTTTAGGTGGGGAGTTGCTTCAATTTGAAAGAGTTAGCGTTATGGAGAAACTAAATTATGAAGTCGTTGGTGTGGAGGTACGGCCATTTACCTATCGACACCCTTTAATCGTGGTCAATGAAGACGGTGAGGTACAAATTTCTTATTCACAAAAACGAGATGACGCGATACATATTAAACGGATTACATTCTTAAGTATGGTTGGGCGTGACGCAAATGGTCATATTAAGTTTTATGAACCCATTGAGCATGTTAATCGCTTTCTTATGGCTCATCACATAGACGATGGAAGGGAAGAGTCTTCACAGTATTCAAAAGGATTGATACATTTTTTTTCATTTGTGACTGCTTTGCAAGAGAAGTGGGATGCGGAAAATGATGAAGATTTATTTGATGAAGTACTTGGTTTGCAAAGACCTAGCTGGAATTACATGGCGCCAAGAAAAGCGCATCGCATTACTTATCAATATCGAGCAGCCCTAAAGTACTCAGTAATAAATGAATCGGATAAGAATCTGAGATTAGCTCGCACGACAGCCTCAGCTTATATGAATGCCGTGGTAAAGTTCTACAGCTACCATATTAGACAAGGGCATAAATTTAACAATCCACCGTTTGAACATGAAACATTTACAATTCACTTCGAAGCACCTCCAAATAGTATGAAGTCATACATGACCAAAGCGGTGCAGACGACTGACCTACGTTTAAACTTTCCTAAATCAAAGCGAAATGAAGGTGGTGTGATTCCTGAAGCCAGGAGAGACTTGGCACCACTCACGAATAAACAATGGTTAGAAGTAGAAAATATTTTACTGAACACTCGCAAGGTACTCAAAAACGTAAATGGTCAGAAAAAACTCACTCGGCTTGCAGAAGAATATTGTCTGCTATTTTTGGTAATACGCTATTCAGGATTAAGGAAAGAAGAGGCGGCTAGCTTGCACTGTGGCCAAGTTGTAAAACCAAACCTAGAGCAACCCATTATGCGTTTAGGTATAGGTAGTGAGTATGGTTCGTTAACGAAGTCTAAAAGTGGCACCAACAAATCTAGAAAAACGATTATCCCATGTTCTACTATGCAAATGCTCTATGAATATAGTTGCTCTCAGCGATACCAGAAGCGCTTGGAAAAGTTTAGAGCCTTGTGTCACAACAAAAGGAAATCCGGTGATGTTGCATTCTTTAAAAGCATCGATGGCGTTGATGAAAATAAAGATTATCTATTTATAAGCAATTCTGGCATTCCCTTTTTTCTAAAACTGAACGAGCTCAATAACCGGTGGAATGAGGTGCGTTCAACTGTCGAAGAAGTATTAGGCCAAAAGGTAAACGGAACTATTCACAATTTGCGTTCAACATTTGCTGTCGCAATATTTCGAGCTTTACTCCATAAGGTTTCTAGCGATATTGCCCTAGCGATAGTATCAGACTTGCTGGGGCATGAAGATATTAAAACCACAATGCTCTACCTGAAAATTGCAGAAAACGCGCCTACGGGCGATGAAATATATGAAGATGTGCTCGATTTCGTGGGAGTTTTTGATGAACTTGAGGCTTTAGACGATAAACTTTATCCCTAAGAAGAATAATTAAATGCAGAATTCTCCCGAGCACTCCACGAAGTTGCAAATAAAAGCTAATACTAATGATACGTCGATAGTCAGGCATAGCGGCAGAAAACCAGTAAAAATCTTGCCGAACATAGGTTCACCTAAAGGAAGGGTAGAGAGTCTCACAATAGAGCAGATGATATTAACAACAGGTGAAAACAAAAGATTTCATTTCAAGCGATTGAAATATAAAGGTTGTCCGGCGCTAACAAAGCGGGGAGATTTGGCTCCCAATATTGAACATATCGATATGAAGCGGGATAAGTTTATTCGAGAAATGTATTTCTTGCTCGCAACGGAGTTCAACAGCACATCGGCTACCTACTTTACGTCTTTGTGTAAATACATTGCTTGGGTAGATTTTAACGAAAAAGTCCCTGTCGAGGGAGACTATTTCCACTCATCTCTAATCAAGCCTTACATGACACAGTGGGGTGAATGGGTCAAACAAGGAGTATACAAAAAAGGCACGTGGAGTATTGCAAGGTCTATGCTGGCTGCATTGTTAAAAGCTCAGGGGCGTTACTCTGAAGTAAAAAAATTGCCCGTCATTACAGGTATCAAGAAAGATACACAATCATATAAGGGCTTAGACATAGAAAGCGAATTAAAGCCTGCAGGTCGCGCATTATTTCGGGGGTTTTACGGTTTTGCAAAACATGTCAGGCAGGGAACTATCCCTACAATCCATCCAATATGGGATGAGGAGAAATTTAATGCGCAAGCTTTAGTTTGCCAATGGAGTGCAAAACAAAAAGATGGTATTAAAAGCTCATTTAGGGTAGCTAACGGTGCGAATGGTACGTGGCGCAATCAGTTGGTTAGGATTGCCGCTATGTTGTGTTTCATGTTTACTGGCATGAATACATCATCATTATTGAAAATGAAGCGTTGTGACGTGAGGTTTAGACAAGTTCACGGTGGGAAATATTTGTTTGAATCTGTAAAAGGTCGGGCGAGTCATCTTGAGCATGATAATGCCATGGGCTTTAGCAAGCGAGCTAGACAGTTTATCGAAGCCTGGTTAGACCTTTCAGCGCTTTTAAACGGTGATGATAAAGAAGGTTGGCTATTTCCCTACTTTAAACTTAACGGAACGATAACTAACTTCATAGCGGTTGGGAAGTCACCTCAAACTACCCTCAATACACTTCTTAGATACCTAGGTTTAACTCCTCTCACTGCCTCAGCTTTACGTCAAACTAAATCAGACACCCTTTTTAGGATCACCGAAGATATCTATCTCGTGTCTTTGTCGCTAAATAATAACATTTCTACGGTTAGGAAAAGCTATAGTGATGGACTTGAAAAAGACCATGAACGCAATTTAGCGGCTTCTATGATGGCAACTTTTAACATTGCGACTCAAAATAAACCTGTGAAAGAGGCGATCGATGAGGCTAAATATACCCTTCACGATGTGCTTAGTGAGTATGAATATAATAGGCTTGCCAAAAAGGAAGACAGTCGAAGCGAAGTATTAACCTTATCTGGAGCCCGCTGTGAATATAGTACTCGTGGTTCGGCAGAACTTATCAACAAAGCGCTTAAACGCAGCGGTATTGACCTTCCAATTCAAGAGCGGAGATGTACTGACTTTCTAGAGTGTTATGAATGTGAGCATCATAGGCTAGTGGCAGCAGTAGATGACATCTGGTTAATGTTATCGTTCCAAGATACATTGAATGAAATGCACCAATACCCAGCGGTTAATTCATTTCCCCAAGAACGTTTTAGAAAGCTCTGCTTGAATATCGAAGCCATACTATCCCGCTTTAAAGAGGTTGATAGCAAAAACTATAGCTTAGCGGAAGAAAAGCACAAAGAAGCTTGCCACCCTCTCTACTCAACCCCCAATAGCTTAAATGACCTAGTGGAGGTCTTCTCATGGAGTTGAGTAATTTAAAAACGACTCGAGGACAAAGGAAAAATTGTACGAGGGGAAAGCCTATAAGCTTTGATGCCTATGGAAATGTCGTTTCCTATCAATACGACCTTACTTGGGACTTTGGGTCTGTTGAAGTCAAGGCTCCTGGCAAACGAGCTATCGTAAGTTTTACAAAAACAAGACAGAGCCACTTAAGAGGAATTCAGCAAACCTTATACGATCTTTATTTTTTTTATAGAGAGAAAAACTGCATCGCTCCAACAGCTAGTCAGTTGAGTAGTTGGAGGCTTGGTCTTCAACATATTGGAAACATTATCGGCTCAACCGACTGGTCATTGATCGACGATGACCGAGAGTATCGCAGGTTTAAAAATTCGCTCAAAGATGCAGGCATCTCTCGTTGCTTGTTAGCCTACAATATTACAAATGTATTAAATAAGCTTCACGATGCAGGACTTCTTCAAAGACTAGTTAGCGGTAATGAATTACTCGGCTTAGCCAAAACTGCGACGGTAAAACAACATATTGCGATTCCTATCCGTATCTACGCTCAACTATTATCCAATGCTATAAAAGTCGTAGAGATTTACCACCCCTATCGATATGAAATAGCTAGAGTAATGGCCGAAGCATATGATATCGAAAGGAAAATACGAGACGGCGGAAACTTATTGAGTGATCAAAGAGCTAAGGGGTCTCGTGCTCATCTGTCGATGAAAAGGGAAGCTGTAGAAAATCGCATAACTAGGGGGATATCAAAACTTGTTTGTCATAGCATTCCAGATTTCAAAGTGGACTTGGAAGGGAAACAGTTGGGGCAACTGCAAAGTGCGTGCTCCTTAGTCACTCTTGCGTTTTCAGGGGTGAGGATTGGTGAAAGTGTAAGTTTTAGCTCGTCAAGTTATGAAGTAAAAAAAATAGATGATCAAAGAGAGATTTCGGTTTTAAGAGGGAAAACCTCTAAAGGCAGCGACGGTACACCAAAAACGGCAACATGGCAGACGCACCATATTGTAAAAGATGCACTCGAGCTAGCTCAAGAAATGTCTGAGCCTTTACGGCAAAAATATCGTGATAAAATTGAAAGGCTATATAAATCAGGTGAATATCGCGAAGACCAATATCGAAAGGCTTTAAATGATGTTGCCTCAGCATTTATCCCATTAAAGCCGTCTGTACAGAAGAATACATACGTCAAATCAAATGATGCAAGACAGCTAACAAAACTGCTCCAGAAATATGAAATTCGTGCAACTAAGGAAGATGTAGAGGAGTTCGACTTGCTCAACCCTAGTAGGACCGGTGAGCTCAAAGTGGGCGAATATTTGCCTAAATTAACACCTCATGACTTTCGTCGCTCTTTTGCAGTATTTTTTAAACGATATGGTTTCGGCTCTGCTGCAGGTATCAAATTTCAGTACAAACATGAAAATATAAATATGTCTGATTACTATGCCAACAACGCTCAACTGATGCATATGAATGACGTCTTAATGGATATTGATTTATTAAAGTTGATGGAAGAAGAAGGAATCAAGCTTGGAATCGATATCTACGATGACATTTATAACAAGTCAGCGCAGCTTAGTGGAGGCGGTGGAGAGCGAATAGCAAGTGATAAGCTCGAAAAAATCAAGGCTGGCCTTAAAATATATATGACTCGAGCTGAAATTGAAATGTTGGTGAGAAATGGCAGTTTGTCTGCAGTGCAGCTACCGACTGGTGGCTATTGCGTGAATCCACGATGCGAACGCTTGTGTGGCATGGGGCTATTTGGCGGAGAAAGTAAAAATTGCGTTCATAAAGTAGTCACTGATAAGTCGGCAAAAAAAATGGCGAGTATGCGTAATCGTCTGATAGAACAGTTTAGAGAGTTTAACAACGGAGATTCGCTTCGAGCTGCTATTTTAGTGGGTATCAAACAAAAGATTAAGGAAATTGAAATCACATTAAAGGCGCATGGAATAGAATACGTGTCGTTCGAAGATAAAATTGCAGGAATTATTTATGGTTGATAAAAAGCAGGTCACCGAATCTAAGCTAAAAGAAGCGTTAAAACGATTAATTGCCGGTGAGCCAATACGGACTAAATCTACTGGAAGAATAACGCTCAATAAAATAAACAAAGAGGCGGGGCTCGGGAATAGTTATATTCACAAATTTGAAGAGTTCGTTAAATACGCCAAGGATATAATTAATAAACATAATGAAATGAAAGACAGGGCGATCGACGGTGAATTAACTCTGTCTCAGGTTGAGTTAAGTGAACGTGAAAAATGGCGGTTAGATCTCCAAAGGGAGAAACGATTAAAGGAGCAGTACCGAAAACAAAGAGATGATGCGAGAAAAGCCCAGGCTGAGTTGCATAAATTAAATGGAACCCTCACTTTTAGGCTTTATGAACTACAAGAAGAAATTCAAAGGTATAAGGTGGTGTCAATACAAAACGCAAAATCGTAACTATGGGAGATGAGCATAAGCTGACATTAATGTCTAAAATGTAGTGACTCATATTTAATCTGTCATTTTCATTTGTTGAAGTAGAAGCCCTAATCTTCCGAGTCGTGCCATTAGCAGTCGTTCGAATATTTGTAATTAAACGGCAGAAGAGTACGTAAAGCAGACATTGAGTAATTCCCTGTCATGTCTGCACATTCATTAATATGGTTGAATTGAATACCTAATCCAGATTTAGATAATCAACTACAATTGAATTAAACTGTTCATGGCGTTCGAATTGCGGCCAGTGCGCTGCCTCTTCAAATACAATCAAAGAAGCTTGCGGCAAAATTGACTCTAGTTTAAGAGTCGCAGACATAGGCACAACGCCATCAGATCCCCTGAATATGTAATACCGCGAATTCAACTCCGAAGTGCACCACTCGCTAAATTAAGCAGCCTTTCGTAATTCATTGAACACTGCAATGGGCTGCTTAAAGCCTAGGCATTTTCTCGGTCTTGCATTCAGTGCTTTTTCAATATCGGCAATCCGCTTATCGGCTTCCCAATCGCCGAACCGTTTCTTCTTGTTCACAATAGCGGGGCGACACTCTATGCCAATGCGATTTGGAATAATTACACGCTTCGCGTGACTGCCTTTACGGTACTTTCTTCGACCGTGTCGCAGGTTCTTATAAAGTTTGCCACCTGTTAGCTTATCGCGTTGAACATAGCCATAAATACATTCATGGCTGACTTTATGGCCGATAATTTCACCCACACCAGCTATTTGCTCTGGACTCCACTTTTGCTCCAATCCGAACTCTACAAAAGTAACGGTAATATCAGGCATCATATACTTAGCAGCATGATGGCGTCGCTTTAACGCTTTAGCCTGGGCAACTTCGGGCAGGTAATGACTCCCTCTAATTCTGTTCCGCCTAACTTCGCGACTGATAGTGCTATGACTCTTTTTCAGGCGTTTTCCAATTTCTCGGTAACTGAAACCCTCGCGTAAGTAGGCCTCTATCTGGTATCTTTGTCCTTCGATCAACTGCTTGTAACTCATGGTAATACTTCTATTAGTTTGGCGACTTTAGAATACCATCAACAGGCAGTTGATCGTCTCATCACCGTTTAACCATGAGTGGTGCACTTATTATCTGAATTTGCGGTTCACTCTTCTTATACTTGGTAGAGATGTATTTGAATGCGTAATTAGGCACAAGCGAATAGAGGATTTAAATGCCCATTGAACGGATGGTAATTAGTGACTGGAATAGATAAGATTTTTCTAGTTCAAAAACGTTAATAGGCTGGACCCAAGACTAAGAAATTAACTAAAGGATCAAATATGTTTAATTTTTTTAAAAAAATGAATAGTGAGGTGAAGTCGGATAAATCCAAGCCAACTGATAATCAAATTTTATCTAGTGCGGATTTTATAAATTCTTTTAATCGTGAATACATTGATGACAAAACCATAATTCAAAAGTTTCCCGCTGAGTTGGATGAAAAAATCGAGAGTTACTTAGCTGAATTTTTTCAAGGAGCATCGGAACGTCGCGACTGCACTCTTTTGCTAACATGTCTGAAAGAAATTTATATAAGCTTATGGCTTATTAAAAATGGCTATGCAGAAGTAATAGCTTCGAAAGCAGACGAACTTTGTTATCGTGACGAATATGGCGATTTAAGAATAGAAAAGTACCAGAAGGAAGTTGCCAGCTTTGTAAGCAGAAAGTCGAATGAAATCATTAATTTCTTGAAGGCTGAAATACCTAAGAAGTATCAAACCTATGCGCAGAGAAAAAATTTATATCACTTTATTATTTCTGATTGTAGCACCGATTTCATTACACCAGAAGAGGATTTAACGTCAGCAATAATTGGCTCTCTTGCGGTCTCATTTTTTGATTCAGAACTCGACTCAGATCAGCAAGGTCAATCTCCTCAAGATTTAAAAGCGCTGGAAAGCAAACTAATTGGGCCGGTAGTCGATGTGTTTGGTGTACTCGGTTGGGAGTATGTTCCTTGTGAGAGCCTTGATTTAAATATTATTGCCTTTACAAAAATGGAAGAGGTTGTGGTTGTTAAATTTTTATTACCTACATTTGCTGCGAAAAAGGAAAATATTGATGAATTAATTGATACCGAAAAATACTTGCTTTCCAGCTACAAAGTGCTCCTCACAAATGAAGATTTTGATGAGGATGTAAGCGATTATGCCAACGAAAAATCAGTGGCAATAATCTCGCTGTCAAATATTGAATTAATTGACAAAATTTTATTTGAATAAACGATTTGGAACGTTAACCATAGATATTGGTTATGCAATTAATATTTTTTATACTCAACGTTAAACGACACAATTTATATTTGCAGTGTCAAAATTCTATACCAATGAAGAATGAGTCAATAAGGTAGATTTTAATGACACAATCAGTAGTCGTAAATAGCTGCAATAAATACTTTGATACATTTGTTAAAGTAAGCAACCACGAATTATCCGAAAGCGAGATTGAAGAGGCTATTCTGGAATACGAACGAAGTCAACGGCTCTTAGCGTTGAACCCCGGCGACGTATCAGCGGTTTGTAATGTAGCCTACTTCTGCTGGCGAGATGGGCATAATTTTGAAACAACAGTACGAAAAGTATTAAGGCTTAGAAGGGTGATTTTATAGAGAAATACAAATCCGATACAACTTTTCGATTGAAAATATAGCAACTGGTTAAAAGGTTCGCGCTTGAAGGAATCTGCGATGAAGAAAAATAATGTTTTAAATGTACTAGTGTTAGCCGGTGCCACAATGTCTATATCTGGATGTTGGACAAGCGCGGAAGAGAAACAAAAAATAGCTTCTGTGGCTTGTTCTGTTATGAAAGAAACAAGAAAGATGGACTCTGCTATTCGTGTAGAAAAAGTCAATGAAGTAAGAAGAGAGATAGGTGGTGAACCTTATTTAGACGGTGATGAAAGAATACTGCTGGCAATAGAATTGGGTTATTGTGAAGAATTAATTTTAGCTACTGAGCAAGGGCTCAGAGAGTTTGATACAGCAATACAATGGAATGTTGCAAGGGTCATTAATGATCCAACGATATACAAAAATTTTTTAAGTGATTATCCAGAAAGTAAATACGTTGAAGAAGCTAAATCAAAAATATTAGAGATAGAAAAAGCGAACTTAGAGCGTAGAGAATTTGAAAAAATTTCTGCGTCATACGATATTGGTGAACTCAAAAATTATTTAGTCACTTACCCTGACGCACTCCATGTAAATGATATAAAGACAAGAATCGAGAAAATTCGAAAAGGCATGTCATCGACAACTAACGGACTGTTTGTTCAAGAGACGCTGCTCAAAGAGATAGAAAGAAATTCTGATTCGTATGTTCCAAAAGAATTTGTCAAAGTGGACTACAATGTTCTAACTATTCGGTTAAATGCTTCTTGGGGCGACAGTCTGATTGAAGAAATAATTGAACTTGCTTTAAATTCAGTTAAAAGTTATAACAATGGACTAAACTTTAACATAAAAGTTGATTTAAATGGATCCCCTTACACTGGCAGCATGGGTTTATATTTTTTTTCCAGTAATGAGTTAAAAAAACTATTCGATGAAGCTGTCGAGAGCGTCGATTTCGACATTTCAAAAATTAAGCAGATAAATAAAAACACATTAGCTCCAGATTTTCATGAGGAAGTAAATCCTAGAATTGATGATTTAGAAAGAACAAAAGCATATATTACGATTACCATTGACGACATAGATTGACTGCTGTGTCACGACTAGGTAAGTGACCATAATTGATGTAGCAAATTATTAAAACATAGTTATCGTCTTTGATATTCGAAGCGGTAGAGCAAAGTTAAAAACGGCAGTATGTTTGTCTAAATAATAATTCGTACTAGTGTGATTACCAAGGGATACTGACGGTACAGGGCGCGAGCATACTTTGTTAAATTGATTAACGAAAGAATAGCTCCGCTCTAAAACCGTCAGACCATCCAGCTTGTTTTAACTTTCGTCTATGGCTTGTCTTCTTAGGATGCTGTTTGGCAAGATTTAGTGAAATCCGCCTGAGTAAGGCGAACACTTCCGCCGCCTCTCTATCACCAATCAGGCTCATATCTTCTCGATAGACCACATCCAATATCCAGTGTTGCTGATTCTCGATGTACCAATGTTGGCGAACAGCATTGAAAGCCAGTTTGGCATCGCAAGCCAATGAACTCAGATAAAAGTAAGTGCTATAGCTGACTTTTTTACCTTGTTTACGGCAACGTTCAATCGCTATCAGGCTTTTTGCGCTATGCCATTTGTCATCCAGATGAGTCGTATCAGACAGTGGGAGTTGCCATAAGGTACGCGTTTCTTCCCGACCATGTCCTTTAGTTTCCTCAACGAAGGTCTCCACGCCAGCCTGTGCCTTACCTGCAAACGTCACTTCAAACTGGGCTTTGATAAACTGATACAGGTTTTTCTGATTGCTCTTGACTTGCACGACATAGTCCCCGCCTTGGCCTTGTATCAAGGACAAGGTATCGCCCTGACAATGCAGCGCATCGAGGGTAAAGATATTGCCTTTGATATCCAACATGGATAACAAATCTCTCACCGCTTGTATCTCTTTGCCTTTACCTTGCGTGGATTGTTGGAAAAGCACGAGCCCTTGCTGTGTATCGAAGGCGCTTACCAGATGTAGGGTATTGTCTTTATCATTGCGGTTGACCGCACCACGCACGGTTTTACCATCAATGGCAATCAGCGGTTTATCATGCTGCTTCCGTTGTTCGTTGACCCAGCTGTATAAAGCTAAACTTAGCTGCTCTATGTTCACCGAGCGGATAATACGGGCGATGGAGTGTCTGGTAGGAATGCCATTTTCAAAGGGGCGAAACTGTCGAAGCCAGTCGAGCTTTTCATGGCCAAAGTCCTCAACATCAGACCAGCCTTCCGCTCCTGAAATCACTCTGTTGAGCACGAGAAACATGACATCGACCAAATTGTGGCTACGATTAATGTGAGACCGAGTGTCTTCGACGAGGCTTAAGTAATCCGTGAGCATAAATATCTAAAATGACGATAAGAATGCCGATCTGATCATGAGTATCTGGGAAAGTTCAACTCTTTAACAAAGTATGATCCGGCCCTGACTGACGGTATAAGTATCAAGCGGTTTTGACATAATCACACTAATTCTAATAATTTGATAAGCGCAGTTTTCAAACTGTTTTTCTACTGCGCTTTAAATCAGCTGTAAATTCGTGCGTTGACAGTCCGTTCATTGTCTATAACTGAAGTACAACAAGCCTGTCAGATTAAAGCATAGTTTTTAGTCATTAAAATCGGAGTCGTATCAATATGAGCAAAAAAGTATGTATCTATAGTGGTAGAAACATTGAGCTCTATCGGGAAGTGAAACCTAACAATAAAAGCGACATAGACGATAACGATATAGTGCTTAGCATTCGTGATATTGATTTAGCGAAAGGTTCAAAAGCCACCAATATTGAACATCATTCTTCAACAACCATTTCGTACTCAGATATGGATGAATTGGCCGCTGTTTGGTGCAAAATGCGTGACATTAGCGTCAATAAATATACGGTTGAAGAGCTTCTAGAGCTAAATGAAGATGAAATGGATAGAAAGCTAGTATCTGAAAGAGAAAGACAAGAAGAATTAGAGTATGACAATATTTTCGAAGTCATCGCTTCAGACACAGACGTGGCCAAGGCAATGAAGGAACGCGCTAATAAATTCTTGAAACTACGCGATGCTGGTCAATCACTCGCTAAACAAGCTACTTACCTTTCAAATATAGAGTCAGATGAAGAGCATGATGCTGCGCTAGCATTGATAGAAATCTTAATAGAGGACTATGACAGTAATTTATTGCTGATTGATGCTGTCAGTGCATCTATTGCTAGATATGAAAAGTCTGAACTGTAATTTTTTGGTCCAGACTTTAATCACTTAATCTAGTGAGAAAAAATCAATCTTAACCTGAACAGTCAGTATCGAATAATAGGACTAAATTAAAGCTGACAGTCGCACATGTGCCATTAGCAGTCGTTCGAATATTTGTAATTAAACGGCAGAAAAGTACGTTTTGCTGCCGTTCAGACGAATAGTAATTTCATATTTTCGCTTTTAATTTCCCTTGCCTGTTCTGCGCACACCTAAGTAAATGACTTGACAGCTTATAACTGTAGAATGCCAACAGTGATTCGGGTATAACTAGGTTCGCAATGTTTTAAAAGCGATGTCAGCGTAGTCACAACAAGAGATAGATGGACATAGCCCAGTATGATAAAAACTAATATGCGGTTACCTGTGTCCGCATCATTTAAATTTTATAGGCTTAGAAGGAATTAAGTGAACATCCAAAATCTGACTAAACAGGCAACTGCTTTCGCAAGAGATGGTGATTTCGGTCAGGCTATTTCTATTCTGAAGGATCTGATTCCAGTTATGGCTGAGTCTGGCGGTTTCAGCGCGAGTTCCTATTACAAAATCATACCGTATTTTCAGAAGGCAGGACGCTACCAAGAGTCTCTCAACTACACAAAAGAAGACATAATTCCAGCAGTAATCGCTGACAGAAAATCTAGTCATGGGCATTGTGTACCGGAAATACTGCAAGCACTTACACATAACTGTATATCTCAAATATTTAATAAGTTAGCGCTTGCAGCGAAAAGAGAGGGTGAAGCAGAGCATTTAGACTCTTTCAAAGCTCTAGAGCGAGAGCATTATGATAAATATCAAGTGCTTTTGAAAATTGGTGAACAAAAGCAATTAGAGTCAGAATATCAAGAACTGATGAGGGTGTTAGGAGAGGACACAGATCAGTGGCCACTCTCAATCAGAAGAAAGTTTAAGCTGTGATCGCACACAATAAAAAAATTATGGCAATCGCTACCGCTCTCTGGGACGTAAACGCAAAGACGGTATCGCCAATATCGCCTGCGCGGTTGCGCCCTTTATATGGAAGTTAGGCACTAGGGTAGTTATGAATCGAACTTTACTTACTTTCATTATATTAACAGTGCTCGCTTTTTTATCGGTGTTACTCCCCTACGGCTGCGCATTTAGCACTCATATTTCTGAGAATAGCCAAGATTGGGCGAATTTCGGTTCATATGTCGGTGGAACCCTTTCTCCAATAATCGCAACACTAGCGTTATTCGGATTGGGCTTAACTATTTTTCAGCAAAAGCAACAGCAGCAACTAAGTAGTTTAGAAACAGCGATCAGGAATATAGAGAGTGACTTTGAGGCTTGTCTTTTTAAAACAGAAGTTAATGTTAGCGGTCACGAATGTAACAGTTACGATATTTTAATGTCGTTGGCATTTCCTGAATGGGATAAAATAATCCCTAATAAAAATTCTATAGATTTAGAAACAGAGTATTCCTACTTCAGTGATGAAATTCGCTTGTTTGAAACTTTTGGTGTTGCAGCTGGTCACCTAAACCAGCTTAGATTGTATGTAAACAAACATCACGAGTTATCTAAGACAAACGTTTTGTCAAAATATTATTCTCGCAAATATAAAACAGCGAACCTTCGACTTATTTCCACGGGGTACTTAGAATCTGGGAAAAAGTGGGAAAGTGCATAACACACCATTTATGGCATTCACTCTGCTCGCTGGTTCCCTTACGCATGGGCTACGTCACATCGTTCCTAATTGTAGCCATGAGTTGTCGAACCTTAGCTTGTGTTGAACGTCTGCTGTTTGTCTTTTGATGCCCATCAAGGCTCTCTGTAGGGCAGCTCAGTACGTACAGCGGACATTTATACTTTACCTGAGTAGAGCCTGCTTACTTAATTATTGATCGATATTTTTAGAACTTTACTTTGTAAATTTTTTGTCAATAATCATTATCATCAATTGATGGATTATACTTAAATTGCAAGATTCTTTGTATTTCGCTCCGGTAGCTTGACATCTCAGCATTCTTTTCCATTAGCGAAACCCTGAGATCTGCAACAGTGGCAAACGACTCAAGTTCAACCCCAGTCTCTCTTGATATTAAATCTTGGTGAATGACAGTTATTTCATGTTCACAAACAGAAATCATAGATGTTAGGGCACTTAACTCAGTCTGTTTTTTCTGCTCATCCAATGTTAGATCTAAATTTACTTTGAGGTTATCAATTTCTTCTTTTTGTATGTTGACAGAGAAGATAAGCCAAAATAACGCAAATGAAGCCGCAAGTGTTCCTAATGTGCCGCTTATAAAACTACCTAAATTCCCCCAATCACTATTTTCACTAGATAACCCGTCGAAGATCTTGATTTCACTTACAAAATTTAGTCTGTATGACAAAAATACAAGCATGAAAACAGCAAAAAAGGCGATGACTGAGAAAATAGTTAGGTTCCTGACGTCTTTTTTATTTATTTTTTGCATAATTTTTTATTTTACTCAACTTTCAATTTTTCACATGAGAATAGTTAAAAAACCTTATTCTCTTAACTAATATTGAATTGCGAAGGTGGAAGTGAGTGCAATACTAAATTTTAGTATTATGATGGTTCTAAACCTTTTGATAGTGAGTGGTTGCATCTATTTAATTAGACTATTTAACTCACTTAATTGGCCCATGGTGTCAATGCGTCTACCATCCAACTTTACTGCTACAGATATTGTATGCGAAGGAACCGAATACTCTCCGTTTATCAGCGAGGTTGTACCTTCACATTCGACTACAGAGTTCGATAGCGTACCAAATCCATTTTTAACTTGTGCCCCTTTGCCTAGTAGAGAGAAGGTGTAAAACTGTTCTGTCTTGTATTCCGCGTTTTTTTCTACATCAGAGGTGTATTCAACATCGAAGTAATTGATATTATCTACAGACCATCCACTAAATTTTGCGTAAGATGTCAACGCTTCAGACAATGACTTTGTACAAATTTCTTCAAATTTTTCTTGAGTGCTCATCATCATTTCTGGCTTACATCCCTGTAGTGAGATTACAAATGTAATTATGGAAAGAGCTTTAACAAATTTGATATGCTTGGTAGCGCTCAGAAACCTATTCCGCATTATCTTACGATTCCTTGTTTAGATAAATTAGCTTTCTCATCTTAAACACAATGAAATATTCACCGCAATAAGATTTTCACCAAAACTTATAATGCCCGTTTCTGACCAATGACGGAAATTTGGTGTCACAAGCCTGAACGTCTTCTGTTTGTCTCAAGGTGCCTCTAAAGTTATGGGGCTGAAACGTACGTGAAGCGGTCATTGATTTATTGAGGATCGAGCAACGGACATTATAATAAGCTGCGTCGCTCCCATATTCAGGAAAACGACCCAATCGCTCGTTTTTACTCTTTAGCACTTTATCCAGATCGCCAGCTTTCCTTTATGTAGCAATATGATAGCTAGTTTGGTAATAATAGTGAAAGTATAAAATTGAGCGATGCATTGGCAGAAAAAGGCGCAAATCGCGCCATATTAAATTGTTATGCATCAAGGAGGATATTTTGAATATTGGCTTAATGGAAAAGGTAGTTAACAGTACTGTTCGTATTGAAACGGTGTTATCCAGTGGTGGTATTTCAACTGGAACTGGATTCTACATGCATTTTTTACAGGAGACCGATTGGGCGGTACCAGTTATCATTACCAACAAACATGTTGTTAAAGACGCTCAAATCGGAAGAATCCATGTTTCCCTAGCTGAAAAAAGCAATCATTTAAAACTAGTAAAACACAGGCGCTTTGAAATTCAAAATTTTGAAAAGTTGTGTGTGATGCATCCAGAGCCAGATGTCGATCTTGCTGCATTTCCTATTGCCCCCCTTATTCGAGAAGCTGAATCAGTTGGTGAAAAATTATTCTACGCACCAATTTCCCCTGAAATAATTCCATTAGAAAATGAGCGTCTCGAATTTTCCTCTATGGAGGAAATTGTGATGGTCGGCTACCCTAACGGAATTTGGGATTCAGTAAACAATCTGCCAGTAATACGGAAAGGTATTACGGCTACTCATGCGGGTGTGAAATGGAACGGTAAGAGTGAATTTTTAACGGACATTGCTAGTTTTCCTGGGTCTAGCGGATCGCCAGTCCTAATACTAAATATTGGAAGTTACATGGATAATTTAGGTAATGTTTATATGGGTAAGAATAGAGTGAAACTTCTTGGTGTTCATTATGCCGGTGCAATGCATACAGCAAAGGGTGAAATACAACTCGTCACAGCCCCTTCATCAAACATCCCGATCCCTCTTACTCAAATACCTAACAATATCGGTGTTGCAGTAAGTTCTGAAAAGATACTTGATATACAAGAGATAATTAGAAAGAAGGTTGGCAAATAAGCAGTTGAAGCATAACAAAAAAATTAAGTCGCTCGCGGGCTCGCTGGGACACAAACATGGCGGCTGTGTCGCTTCGCTCCGATTTTAGCCGCTATGTTTGTGCCCCTTATTTAGGTGTTGAATGTCCGCTGTTTGTCTGTTGACCCCTGCCAGTTCTCACTGTTGGGCAGTTCCATATCTAAAGATAAAAATCAAAGATTGATTCAGAAAATCAGGAACATAACTGTTTTTCTATGAGTGCAATAATACTAGGGTCTTTATATTCTCTTGCCAAATCTGCCATTGTCTTATTTTCAAAAGTTATTGATATATCAGCCCCCAACATTAACGCAGAGTTAACTTTCCCCCAATTGCTGGTTAAAATTCCTTCCACTAACTTTCCTTCACTTGTATTTTTTAACTCAAAAGGTATCTTTTGGGCTTTAGGTTGCTCTTCCCGTTGGGGGAACTCGCTTATTTCAGGTTTATGCTTTTTGAGTAGAGTTTGAATACTTTCGTCTGAATGATTTTCAGCTAATTCATAAATTGTCATTTCATCTTTTTTTACTGAAAGATTCGCTCCTATCATGATTGCTGAATTAACTTTTCCCCAGTTATTAGTTATAACTCCCTCAATTAATTTTTCTTCCGGTGAGCCTTTAGCTATTGTGAGAGACTCATTTTCAGATAAGGGGGAAGCGCTTAGACTGTGACCACAATACCTACATACTATTGCAGCTTTCTTGATGGTCTCAGCACAGAATGGGCAATTTTTTGTTTCTGGGATTGGATCTGGTTTGCTTGAGATGTTGCTTCGATTTGATATCGGTTGAATGCTCTCCGAAGAGTTAACTATTGGCTCAATCTTTCCAACAGCGAGTAATATAATGAAACTGATAATTGGCGAAATTATTAAAGATGCGAAAAACCAGCCTATCCCACTTCGGTTCTGACTTGCAGCGAATAAGGCTAATAAAATTGAAAATATCAACCAAAAAAATATATACAACACGTCCATGCCCTTTTTTTGATGCTTCTATAGTTACATTACAACTATTCGTTAGTAGTAGCAATGTCACGATTATCAGGCGACTCTCCTCCTGACTCAGAATTATATTAAAGTATGCAAAGTCAAAAAGAATTCGGAGCTACTATCAAAGCGTAGCATCTTTCTATTTATAACTATCGGTTTATGATTGGACGCAAAAAGCTTGGCTTACGTCAATTTTAGCCAAGCTTTTTCCGCCCCATAATCCAGCTTTGAACGTCCGCTTCTTGTCTGAAGCGGACTAGCGCACTGGTTTTATCCAATTTCCGCTTCACGTCGCCGTCATTAACAAGCTTAGCTATTAGCGCATGGTTATTACATGCGGATAATTAAGATAAGGACATATTCGCTAGATTTTGGTATCGCTATGAAGAGCTAAAAGTGAGAATACTACTACCAAATTCTCACTTTTCATGATTATTTAGGGAATGTTACTTCGGCCATGCTAATTGTATGAATTAAATAGTTATTCTTGCCTTTCAGACAAAATAAAGTGTTAGGGTGGACGAAGACGAATTTGAAGACACCGAGCGTGTCGAGGCATAGCGTTGCGTTAGTGCGTAGCTATTGAAACTCGAGCAGCTCGGTATAAAAACTAAAAAAACAAAAAATAAAACAGAAATAAAAAAGGCAGAAACTCACATGAACTCTACATTGTCGGCACTGACATTTAAAAAGCACTCGCTTTCAAAATTGCTAAGCGCTACGTTTGCAACAGCGGCAACGTTAGGCGCTATAACCACCACGCTTACGGTGGATGCTGCAACGCTTGTTGAGAACGTAAAAGGCTATACGTTAAATGAAAGTGGCAAACTCATTACGTTTAAAAACCTTGTCGTTGATGAAGGCAAAGTGGTTGCATTAGATATCGACAAAGGCAATACGCCTGTCGACAGCACCATTGATGGCAAAGGCAAAGTTATGCTACCCGGGCTTATCGACGCTCACGGGCATTTGCTGGGCTTAGGTGCAAACTTGTTGGAAGTCGATTTGCGAGAAAGTAGCAGTGCACAAGACGCGGCCAAGACAGTTGCCGAATACGCATTTGCGAATGGACAACAAGCTTGGATTACCGGGCGCGGTTGGAACCAGGAATTGTGGTCTGACAGAGCGTTTCCAACAGCGGCTGATCTAGATAAAGTCATTTCTGACCGACCTGTGGCGCTAGCTCGTGTAGACAGCCACGCTACCTGGGTGAACAGTAAAGCGATGGAAATCGCGGGTATAACTAAAAACACCCAATCGCCCGCAGGGGGCGAAATCATTAAGGACGCTGACGGTAATCCTACCGGTGTTTTCATTGATAATGCATCTCAATTAATTGAAGCGCATTTGCCTAAAGCAAGCAGCGCTATTTACGAGCAACAATTACATGCAGCAGGTGAGCACTTACTAGCAAATGGCGTTACGTCAATGCACGATGCTGGCGTAGGCAGAGACGTTTACGATTTCTATTTAAAAGAATCGGTAGAAGGTGACTTGCCCGTGCGTATTTATGCCATGGTGAGTGCTACAGATCCTGATCTCAGCACCATGCTGGGCAATGGTACTATTCGCGACCAAGACGACTTTTTATATATTCGTTCGGTAAAAGCCTATGGCGACGGTGCACTAGGTAGCCGAGGCGCAGCATTGCTTGAACCTTATTCAGATGCACCGCATCAACATGGTTTGCTGTTAACTCAACCAGAAGATATGACCCAACTGTTTACTACGGTAATTGGTGCGGGCTTCCAGCTTAACTACCATGCCATTGGTGATAAGGCTAACCATGTTGCACTGAACGAGTTTGAAACCACGTTTAAGAGTATTGGCGGCAGCGAACTGCGCAACCGCATTGAGCATGCACAGGTGATTGCGCCTGACGACCTAGCCCGCTTTGCTTCGCTGAAGGTCTTACCTTCCATGCAGCCTACTCACGCCACCAGCGATAAGAACATGGCGGAAGATCGCCTTGGCAAAGATCGTATGAAAGGCGCTTACGCGTGGAAAACGCTACTCGATTCGGGCATTGCACTGCCCTTAGGCTCTGATTTCCCTGTTGAGCTTGCTAACCCATTTTACGGGCTTCACGCTGCGGTTACGCGACAAGACAGAAACAATCAACCCGTAAAAGGTTGGTATGCCCACGAAGCGTTAACCATTGAACAAGCCTTTAAAGGGTTTACATTAGATGCTGCCTACGCAGGGCACATGGAAGATACCTTGGGCACACTGACGCCAGGAAAATGGGCAGACTTTATCTTGGTCGACCAAGATATTTTTACCATTGATGCCAAAGACATTTGGAAAACCGAAGTACACGCAACTTATGTGGCTGGAGAAGAAGTTTTTTCTAAATGAGTAGCGAAAACAAAAGCCTGTTAACCAAAGGGATTGGCGGCATTGGCGCTGCCCTTTTGGTGTTAAATGGCCTTATTGGGGCGGGCATTTTTGCTCTGCCCGCTAAAATGGCCGCTGAGCTCGGCGCTTTCAGCCCTTACATCTTTTTGATTTTTGGCACGCTAATGCTGGCCATAGTGTGGTGTTTTGGGCAGCTAGCGGCGCTGTACCAAGAAACCGGTGGACCTGTGGTGTACGCCCAGAAAGGCTTCGGCGACGCAGCGGCGTTTCAAACTGGCTTTATTTACTATTTAGCTCGCGCAACCGCGATTGCCGCCAACATGCACGTGTTATTGCTGTACGCCGGCTATGTGTGGCCCGAACTGAATGCGGGAATAGGCAAGTCATTCGCTATTATTGCGCTTACCACAGCACTAATCGTAGTGAATATTGTTGGCCTTAAGGCCGCCATGCGTTCACTTGATACTATCTCGGTGCTAAAACTGCTGCCTTTCGTGGCGCTTATTGCGGTTGGTTACTGGCAGCTCGATTTTTCTACTGCGCTAACACGTTCTTCGGAAACCGTTGTACCTGCGTTTGACACCTTTTCTGCCGGTGCCCTACTTACGCTTTACGCCTTTATTGGTTTTGAAACGGTAGTGGTCACGAGCGGCGAGACCAGTTCACCAAAAAAGACCCTACCTCGGGCTTTAATGCTTACAGTTTCAGGTATCGCCATATTTTACTTTTGCGTGCAGTGGCTTTATTGGCACACTGTAGGGCCTGCAAAGCCGGATAGCGCACCACTTATTGCACTCGCCAATATGATATTTGGCGAAACTGGGGCGCTTATAATGACGCTAACCGCCGTAGTGTCTGTTGCCGGTAACTTGTTAGCGAATATGATATCTACGTCTCGACTTACGTTCTCTATGGCGCAGCAGTCACTTATTCCAGGTAAACTGGGACAGAAGTTAGGTGAGATTCACACATCCTTTGCTACCCCAGCAGTTTCCATATCAATACTGGGAATATTTGCCGGTACTATGGCGCTGAGCGGCAGCTTTGTGTGGTTAGCTATTTCAAGCGTGCTTGCACGGCTTGTGGTTTACGCCGTGTGTGTAGTGGTGTTGATGAAAGCACAGCGGGCTTCATTGCAGAGGGCACCTTTACAGGAAACTTCCTTGCAGAGCGCTTATTCACAAAGCGGCATGCAGCAAGATACTTCTAAGAAAGACGCTTATTTTAACGGCTCTGCAGGCGCATTTGCCAGCCCTGTAAACCTGTTTCGACGTCTGATACCCTTTGTCGCACTAGCGGTTTGCGCATGGTCTATTGCACAGTCGTCAACCAACGCGTGGCTATTTTTACTGGGTGAATTAGTGGTTGGCGCACTGCTTTACTTTTTTTATTTCGCTCCAAGCAACAAAGAATCAAAAGGTTAAACCGTGGAAATTCAAGTTATACCCGTTACGCCCTTTGCCCAAAACTGTTCATTAATTTGGGATTCATCCACTAACAAAGGCGCGTTTGTCGACCCTGGCGGCGACGTTGAAAAGTTGATTGAAGCTGCATCGAATAAAGGCGTGAGTATAGAGAAAATTATACTCACTCATGGGCACTTAGATCATGTGGGCGGCACTGTCGCCATTGCTGAACATTACGGTGTACCTATTGTTGGGCCGCATATTGGCGATAAATTCTGGCTAGATGCACTTATGCAGCAAAGCCAGATGTTTGGCTTTCCACCCGCCCAGCCTTTTGCTCCCAACGAGTGGTTAAACGACAACGATACCATTTCAGTGGGCAATTTAACGCTAGAAGTGCTGCATTGCCCGGGTCATACACCTGGTCATGTGGTGCTGGTAGAACGCTCAAGTAATCGCGTTATTGTGGGTGATGTAATTTTCGCAGGCTCTATTGGCAGAACTGATTTCCCACAAGGTAATCATCAGCAATTAATCGACTCGATTAAACAGAAAATTATGGTGCTGCCGGATAATATGACGATTTACCCGGGTCATGGGCCAACCACTACGGTTGCAACCGAAAAGGCTACGAACCCTTATGTATCTGGCAGGTTCGGTTAGCCTAATTAAAAATAAAAAGGCGAGGTACGTTTAATTGCTATTAACGCCCTCGCCTTCCTGCTAATTAACACCCGCTACATACAAGCATGAAGCGATAAGTAACAGACCTTACAAACAATGCTTATTCGTAAGCGCCGCTTGCATAATGCAACTCATAGCTGTGGCTATAAATTTCAAGGATGTTGCCAAACGGGTCTTCCATGTAAATCATGCGGTAAGGCTTTTCACCCGGATAGTAATAACGCGGCGCCTTCATTCGCTTTTTACCACCAGCAGCGACAATCTTCTCAGCCAAGCCTTCTACATCTGGGTCTTGAACACAGAAATGGAAGATACCGGTTTTCCAATATTCAAAGTTGTTTTCTGGGTTCTCTTGGTTGCTGAACTCAAAAATTTCAACGCCAACACGATCACCTGTTGAAAGATGCGCAATGCGGAATTTTCCCCAACCTGGACCAAATACATCGGTACACATTTCGCCAATCGCCGAGTCATCTTCAACAATCTCGGTTGGCTTCATGATGAGGTACCAGCCAAGTACTTCGGTATAAAATTTCACGGCAGCTTCTAAGTCAGGTACTGAAATTCCAATATGAGAAAACGTACGTGGATATGGTGTTTTTACTGCTTCAGTCATCACTTACTCCTATGTAGTGCAAGTTATCGAAATGGCTTAAGCGGCCGCCTCTTCAAGAAGGCCAACTCGAACACCGCTTAAGTGAATGTGCATACATAGTAGCTAGACAAAGATGAAACATGAAATTATGATATTTTCTAAATTTAATAATTTTAAATTATAGAAAATGATAAACCCTACTTGGCTAGACACCTTCATCACGTTAGTAGAAACGGGGAACTTTACGCGCACCGCAGAGCAACGGTTTATGACGCAGCCGGGCGTAAGTCAGCACCTTAAGAAACTGGAAGAGGCATGTCAGTGTGAACTAGTCATCCGTTTAGGCAAGGGGATTCAGCTAACTGAACAGGGCCAGCGTGTGTACCACTATGCCAAGGAGCAGCAGGAAAAAGAGCAAGATTTTATTGCCAGCTTAAAGTTTGACGCCCCTTTTGAAGGTAAGTGTGTAGTGGCCTGCTCGGGTGCGATTGCTCAGCGTATTTACCCTGCTCTGCTGGCACTGCAAAAACAGCATAGCGCGCTTAATATTCACGTGGAAGTCGCACCTCGTCGTACTATTTTGTCAGGCATTGCGAACAATACGCTGGAGCTTGGCATTGTGACAAACCAGCCAGAGAGCGAAGATATACATAGTGAGTATTTAGGCGAAGAAGCATTGGGGCTTATTCTACCGCGTAGCCTACCTGACGCGCTTGCTGCGCAGATTCCTGAGTTATCTGATAATACGCAGGGTTGTATCTCTAATTCGGGTTCGGGTTCGGGTTCGGGTTCGGGTTCGGGTTCGGGTTCGGGTTCGGGTTCGGGTTCGGGTTCGGGTTCGGGTTCGGTAGCAAAAGTAGCAAGCGTATCTGGAAAAGCAAAGAGTAAAACTGTTGATGCTAGTTCATTAAAAGCCGTCATCAAGCATCTAGGGCTTATTAATCACCCTGATGCTATGCACTACTTGCAGCGCTATTTTAACGATTGCGGAGAAGCTGAGTTAGCCAACATTAATCCGAATAAGTTGCCTCATGCCGGCTACATAAACCAGCTTTCGCAAATTCTACTGCCGGTAAGCGAAGGGTTGGGTTACACCGTGCTGCCCACCAGCACACTAGACTTTGTGTCTTTTGCCGACAAACTTACCGTCTACAAAGCTAAAAATGAAGTAACCGAGCCCCTATACAGTGTTCAAACACCCCACAGCGCTCTACCCGCCCGCTACCAAGTAGTAAAACAAGCCATCACCCAAGTATTGGGTTAAAAATTGGGGTCAGAGTCTGAGGTATCCCCACAAATAATATAACGATATCAGCGAGATAAAAAAGATAGGAACATTCATGACGTTTGGTGATCAGATCAATCGCCAAACTTCACTGAGGCCAAACAGTCATGAATGCCCTATCTATTGTGAACAAAGTCGTATCGCTTGTCAGCTAT
>VMHT01028705.1_pt1 | contig 47226 bp, 66 predicted proteins | sample 4693611 | NCBI WGS metagenome assembly VMHT01 (sample SAMN12280063, study PRJNA550983) | marine metagenome | isolation source: seawater sampled from same location over 5 years 0.02-0.2 micron viral filtrate | place: USA: collected off the coast of southern California halfway between the port... ... | reverse complement strand
TTTATCGTCTAGCTCCTAACTGATATTCTAACTGAAATCCTTTAAGTGAATATGGTGCAGTTGAACCACCATCATTCACTCTTAATGCTACAGCAAATCCTGAACCTTCTACTGCCTGTCTAACTAGTGGTTGTGAAGCACCACCATATGTAGGTACACCATAAACTGCAGTACCATATACAGCAACAATGTCTCCTGAATCTAAGGGATACGCTGCAGGTCTTGCAGATGAAGCTGCCTCATAATCGTATCTTACAAATAAATCTGCATCTATGGCTGCTTCAGGTTTATAATTCACAATAACCCTTTGCATATGCTTTCTTATTCCGGGATCATTAAAAGTTAAATCAGGACTTCTATATTTTCCTGATATAACTGTTCCATCAAAGTCGTTGCCTGATTCTTGTCTATATATATAACCATTAGAATATGCACCATGTAAAACTATAACATTACCTTCTGATACAAAGTGGTCTGTACTTGCAGGTTTAATACCACGTATTTCTGCAAACTCAAATCTTTGTCCTCGCATAACACATATAATCCCTTTTGTTAAAGTTTCATCTGTGTTAGCTTTAGTAAAGAATATTCTATACTGTGTTTTATCAGGTATTACTATGCTATCAAATTCTGACGCACTAGCTATATTGTCATTAAATATGGACTGCACATTAGAGCTTATAGTACCCAACTCCACGTCACCGATTCTAGCTGTACCTGCGATGGTACGCAACCCATCAGGACCAAGGAATATAAGATCACCTGCAAATTCTTGAATAGTGTCACCATTTATACACCCTATATCTCTTGTTACATCTGTAACTGCAAAGTTTGAACTTGAGCTACCTGACAGTTTAAATATTCTAGTTTCACAAAATACAAATAAATCTTCACGGAATACTTTAAGTCCTGTTATTTCATCGTCAACTTTAAAACTACCTGCACCTGAACCACTGCTAAAGGCATCTTCATCAAAAGGTTGACTAAATATTACTTCTTGCTTAGTGGTTGATTTACCTGCATAAAACATATGGTTTTTAAACGATACAACAAACTTAGAACCTGCTACTGAGCTTTCACTTATATCTGTCGCAGATAGGCTTGAGTTAAATACTGTTGGTGCATTTACACCATCTACTACGACTATTTTATCTGTGCCATCAAAGTTAAATCTTTCAAATCTATACTTTAATGCACCTGTTCTACCACTATCAATGCTAGTCCAAGATGATCCTCCGGGGTTAGCACTATATATACTAGTCCCTCTAGCTGCTAATACTTTACTACCAAAAGTAGCTACCATTAAAACTTTCTCTGAAGCAGAAGCAGTCTGTGGCACAACTGCTGTTACATATTTAGAGAAACCATTTATTCTTCTGTAGCCACCCTCAATGTCAGGCTCAAAGTTTTCTAACTCTAATGCTTCTCCCGGTTGCATCATAAAGGTAGATTTATTTAATATTAAACCACCTTCACAGTTAAAAGGTAAGGCAGTTGTCTGTGATAAATCTGCCATTAGTTAAGCCTTGCATTTAACGTATTTGCTCCATAAGTTCCTGCTCTAGGTATGTATGTAGAACGAACATATTGATATTTATTTACTAGTAATGTTTGTATGTTTTTTATACCCTGTTCAAATCTTTGAAAGTTTAATTGATATTGTGTTGTTTCACCTCTATACTGATAAACAAAAGCAGTTGCTCCGTCTACAATAATAGCATCAAATCTTTCAGGTATACTTGTTGTATCGTCATGAGCAGACATGTCTGATGGAAAAGTAAAATGATCAAACTTTACAGCATATGATCTGTTGGGGAAAGGGTACAATAAGTAATTGTTATCAGGTGTTCTAATTACGTGTTCAGGAACACCCCCTTGGTCAAACTGTGCTACTGTTACACCACTAGCTATAGAAGCTGCCGTAGTGCCACCTGCACCTCTTGTACATCCTGTGAATGTTGTGCTACTGCCTATAGCAGTGTATGTAATTTCTTCATTGCCTATGTGCAGTGTACCTGCAGAGTCAAACCCTGTTGTACTAGTCACTGTTATTGTTGTTACACTGTCTGTGTGTGTTGTGCTAGTTGTTGTTGTCTGAATTTCATCTTCTTGATCGCTAACAGAATTTATGTATTCGTTGTAGTCTAATTGTGATAATCTATATCCTGAGTTACCTAAATCACTATCTTTGACGATTCTAAATGTATTGTAGTCTACAGTCTTAGCAGATGTCGGTATGCTATATCTAACAACACCTGCAGTTAGTGTTTTTGTTTCTGTAGCATGATTAAATGGATAATTAAACTCTCTTTGATTTATGTATCTTACAGAGTCATTTACTGCATTTTGTGCCTGAATTTGTATTCCCCTAGCACTAGTAAAGTTAGATGAAGTTAATTGCACTTCATTTAATCTAGCCAAAGTTGTATTTGTAAGTGAGAGAAATGTTCCTGACATTATAATTCCTATAAGTGTAGGAGAGCAAGTTACCCTGCTCCCCTAGAAAAATTAAGCTAATTGGTCTCTATCAACTTCATCAGGCTTGTCTAGTAATCCATGCCCATTACAATCAATGATTGTAGCATAGACTCTAATTCTACCTGCTGTAGCTGCCGCAACTAACTTGACATCAATAGTATCGGTAGTTCCGATAAATTGAGTATAGGTAGGAGCAGAGCCTGTACCTATAATGTTAGTTTGACCATTAGTACCTTTTGCTAAGTAACCAGCAGAAGTAGTGTCACCACCATCAATGATGTCATCACCTGCTGCAAAGTCAACGTCAATAGTTACACCTGAGTTAGTAACTTTCATTACTTCAACACCTGCGTTAAGGATTAAACTACCTGCCTGTATTTCAAGAGCTTGTAGAATGTCACCATCTGCAAATGTTAAACCACCTGCAATTAAGGCATCAAAGTCAACGTAAGTTTCTAAAGTTTTAACTACGTTAGTATTCTTAGCCGAAGGGTATGCTGCGATTACATCTGATTCTACACCAGTTGTATCTTTAGAAGTTAAATCATAAGTTGCCATTTATACCTCCCTTACCCTACGTTATACTTGGCAGTAACGATTGCTTCAGGGCGAAGAATCTTTCTACCATACATATGCATACCACGAACAATATCAGCAAAAGAATCAGGGTCTCTATAAGTCTCTGTCTTGTTGATTTGCTCGGCAGTAGCTACTGCTGAACTATGTCCTGCAACGATAACACCAAAGTTTGTATTTTGGTTAGCAGTTCCAGATGTTCCCGGACCTGTACCGACTGAAGGTAAGTTATTGGACATATACACGTCAAAGCCATGTATCTTTCCAACAGATAAACCTGCTCTTAATGCACCTGACTCACCGAAGTCACCATTTAGAAGACGTGAATCTTCATCCTTTAGAACTTCAATAAAAGTTGGGTGTAGAACAAGCCATCTACCATCAGTGTCTACAAACTGTGTATCTAACAATCTGCCCATTCTAGCTATAACCTGTAAAGGAGTAGCTGTAGCAGTTGCTTGTGCAGTTGCACCACCTAGTCTTGGAGCTATTGGGATAGAGTGGTCACCAGCACTAGAAGTAGTGATGTTACCAAAGCTATCTTTTCTTAGCTTCATGCTTGTCAACAATTCGTCTGAACCTGCAGTTGACACTGCTTTAGTTCCATTAACTGTTGCGTTAGCTGAACTTGCTACAGCATTGTTAGATGCTTGTGCAAATCCTGATAGGTAACCAAGAACGTCTTGGTCATAGTTGTCTTTAAGTCTGTAACCTGCTCTGTCACTTGCTAGTTGAGAGAAGTTTACGTGACTGTGAGCCTCTTCAATATCGTCTATCTTGAAAGCAAAGTAATTCGCTTTGTCAATAGTCAATGTGAAGTCCTCATCATCAAGGTCTTGAGGTTGTACGTTTGCACCTCTAGCATATTCCTTGACAGTGATCTCTGGCTCTTTGATAATTTTTACAGAATCACCCATGTTGGATATCTCTCCAAAATAATCGGAGTTAGTGATATTTTCAACAACGGAAGTTTTTCTGAAGGCTAACTGAACCTGCTTAGAGTAAATAACTGGGGAGAAATTACCATTAGGCAGATTACCATAACCTGCTGCAGTTTTAAATGCCATTTTTATCTCCATTGAAATAAACAAATGTATACATAAAGTATACGACAGTTTTACTCGTCATCGGCTAATAGTTGTGAGGTGTATGCTTAATAGCTACTTAAACATAGGCTCATACCATCAGGTAGGCTTTCAAGTGTAGTATAGTATGTGAGTTGTCCACGTGGAGAGGTCACATTTTTAGTTACCTATAGTTATACCTATAAATAACACTTTGTCAACTAATTATCTAGCAGAACCAGATACATCGTAGACAAAATTACCTGATCGGATAGATTCCATGATTGTATCTGCATTCTTTTCGTATTCATCTGCAGACATTCTCTGTACTTCCGACTCTAAAATCTTATTGGTGTTTCCTTCAGGATCAGGAACAGACCTAGTATTTTTTGCTTTAACTTCCGAAGCAGCACTCTTACTACTCTTTTTCGTGTCTTTCTTGCCAATGCCTCTATCTGATTTATATAGATCAATAGCTCTAGCTGCTGATCTTGCATCGTTGTCGTTTTCATAAAGTGCCTCTTGTACCCATTTCGGTTGTTCGTCTGCCCATTCGTGAAAGTCATCACTATCTCTTATATCTGCAAAATCAGGATGTATCTTCAGTAATTCTACTTCTGCACGTTCCTTTGTAGTTCTTGCATTTAATTCATCAATCTCTTTGATTCTTTTTTCTAAAGCATCAGATTGTTCTTTTGCTTTCTTGATAGCGATTGTTTCTACTATTCCTGCTACATCAGGATATTCTTTTGTCCAATTTTCTATCTCGGCTTCTGTCTTAGGTAACTTTATCTCTTTCTTAGTTGCCTTTTCTAGTTGCCCTTTTAACTCGTCAAGTTGTTTTTGGAACTCTCTTTCTTTTTCTTGAGAGTGTCTACGTAGGTCTCCGTAACGCTTTTTGAAAGTTCTTTCTTCAGCGTTCTTCGGTTTTTCCTCATCCTCTGCTTTCTCTTCTGTAACAGGTTCTTCAGCTTCACCTTCAACTTGTTTCTTTAGTTCTTCAAGCTCCTGCTCATCTTTTTTAATTCTATCTTCATGAGTAGAACGCTTTTCCATAAATGCTTTTTTATTTGGTGTAGCATCTACCACCATTTCTTGTGCTTGTTCTGCCATTGTTTTCTCCTAGGGTTATCGTAGCCATATCGTTGGGGGATAAGTAGCTAGTATGTGGATTATTTACGTGAAGCTAATCCACCTCGCTTCATATACTTTTTCTTTAATTTACCTGATGTTTTGCGTTTAGTTATAAGAGAACCTTTAGCGACCTCTTCACCTCCCATAGTTCCAGAGTCATCTGAGCCATAACCTCCTCCACTATCAGGTTCACTTCCTCCTGAATCATCCGATACATTACTAAAGTTAGGAGAAGAAGGTGCTGATCCACCACCAAAAGTTTCATCAACATTAAATCCTGCTTCTGCAGCAGCTTGTGCTTTATCTCTATCAGATACAACATCTGACAAATCTTGAGTAACTCCAGAATCAGATGAACTGTCAGAATAATCTTCAAACGCTTGTCTTGCTTTAGCCGATCTCTCTTTCATCTCCATATCTTTTGTCATCATATCTTTTGCTAGTTGTGTAATCTTTGATCTTGACAATACATTAGTTCCTTTAGCCATTAAGTTAGCTTTAACTACACTCATACCATATGTTCTGTTAGCTTTGCTAATAAGGTCATCCGTATTTAGAGGATTATCATTTGAATCTGTTAATACGTTTTTAACCATGTCAGATGATTTATTAAGAGATTCTGCTAAACTATTTCTTTCAATATCATTCATACTAGCTAAATTAAAATTTTGTCCGTATTTATTCACCAGATTATCTTTAAATTTACCCATAACCTCTTTTTGAAACTCTAGTGTCACATTATTAATATCTACATTACCTGTTATACCTCTCATAGTTGCACCTTTTAAATCAAATAGGTTCAACTGTCCAAAGGCAATGTCCTTTAATGCAGTATCTAGTTTATCCATATCAAATATAGATTTGTAAGATAGAGGAGCACCTGTTAAATCAACTGCAGATGTTTTACTTCCATCTCCACCATCATCGCCACTTTCTTCTGTAACTCTAGTTGTTTGTGGTTTTACATCTGTAACTTTAGGGTCTACCACTTTTTCTTCTTCAGGGTCTACAAAGGTATAACCTTCAGGTATTGGATATATAGGTTGTCCATCTTTGAATGGTATCTGTAGCTTCATACCTGCTTCGTTAACATATTCACGAAATTCGTCATACTGTCCGGGTCTTCTGCCTATCAATGTCTGAAAGGTAGGTGTTGTTCCCATATTCTGTTGCCCTGTTTGTGCAGATGTTGTTAAAGGTCTGAACCCACCTAGAGGTGCAGGTGCAGGGGGTGGTATGTTAGGTGCTACATAATTAGGTATATTCGTTGCAGATGGTAATGCTTGTCCTGTAAACTGAGAAGGTGTTGTCGTTATACCTGCTCCCGGAGCTACAAATGTTCCTGCTTGTGCCCGTACAACTCCACCTTGATTATACTCCTGTTCGTCTTCCATGTCAAGGTCATCTATAGTAAAAGGCATGTCATCAGGTAAGGTGGCTTCATCACTGTTACCCATCTGACCCATCTCTTCCATACGCTTGAGTCCTGCTTTAGCTTCCTGTCTTAACGTCATCAACTTTTCAAGACCTATGAATCTCACTACGTCTGCAGGAAACACGAACTCTCCTTCACTTAACTGTGCAGGTATGTCATCTCTCACTTCTTCTTGTGTAGAACCCGGTGGAACATCGTTTCCTGATACAGGGTCTACTGTACCACCTTCATCTTTGAGTCCACCTTCTTGAAATAAGTCCATTTGTTTTTTCATGTCTCCACCTTTTGCTAAATTTTTTATAGATACTTTACGCTTAACCTTACCTGTTATGGGGTCAGTTCTTGCTAAAACATCTTGTCTTTCTCGTTCTGAACGAGTCAATCCCATCATGTCAGACGGGGGTGATTTTTGACGCATTTCTTTTTGCACTTTTTCTATGTCAGACTTTGTTGCTTGTCCTGTATCCATAGACATTAATGCTCTTAAATTACGCCTTTCCTCAAATCTTTTTTGTACAAGATTCGCCTCTTTTTCGCCATATACATCTCTGTAGCTTTTATAAGCAGTGTCATATTCATCATCTAATATTTTTTTGTTTTTATAATGACGTTGAATATTTGAAAAGTAAGACCTAAGAACTTGCTCTTTTTTTACGCTTGATAAACCTACACCTGCTCTATCTAAGTTTCTAATCTCTGCTTTAATTATAGAATTTATAGCACCATCACTAAGGTTAGGATTTTCTTCAAATGCTAGTTTAACATAGTTAGATACTTTATCTAATCTATCTCTACCTGATAAACCTGTTAATGCATTTTCAGATTCAAATTCATTAAAAAACCGAAAGTAAGACTGATCCAATAATTCATTATTAGTTTTTATATCTTGTTCATAACCAGAACGTATAAAATTTTGTGTAGCACTACCTCTTGTAAATCCTTCTCTTCCTTGAATAGCATGTTGTATTTCGTGAAGTAACGTGCTTTCTAGTTGATACTCGTATAGTTTATCTATATTTTTAAAATCTTGAGCCTTATTTGCAGCATCAAGTGTAGCATTATATATTCTGTCTGTGTATAAAGTTATCACATCACTAGATGGAGTGTAAGCAGCTAATGCCCTTCCATCTTCATCTGTCCCTTTTCGTAGTACAACAGATACATTTTTCATAGGTTTATAGTTATATCTAGATAATAATTTTCTAACTTTTAAAGGCTCAAAATATTCTTGATATAATCTGTCAAACTTTAATATACTAGAAAGAGCTACAGCATCTCCATCTTTTGCATTTTTTATTATATTAAGACCTTTTAACTCTGCATCTGTAGTATCTATTTCCCATCTAAACTCACCATCTGATCCTTTATACACACCTGTCATTTCAAATAGTTCATCAGGATTATATTTTTTTGTTTTATCTAACTCCCTATACTTTGTAATCTGTTGCTTACCTGTAGGAGTTCTATTTCCTGCCATGCTCATTCTAGTTGTTTTAGGAGCATTTATAAATTCGTCAGGTGGTATAATATTAGGTGCTTCTGTAGTTATTGCTTTTTCTTTATCTAACAGTTTTTTTGTTTGCTCAAGTTGATCTACAGGTTTGGTTGCACCTACAGTTTGTGCTGCTAAATTATCAGGTGGTGGCAGAGTAGAATCTTCAAATAACTTTTTAGCACCTTTGTAGGTATCGGATATAGTTTCACCAACTAGTTTAGCACCTTTTACACCTGTTTTAGCTACACCCCCTAAAGATACTAATTCACCTAAAAACTGTGCAGGTCTAGTTGGATCAGATTTTATACCTGTTAATTCTGTGAATCCTTTATCAAAAGCATCTCTACCATACTTTTCTTGCACTGCATCTAACTGTGGCTTTATTAACTTTGAGAATTGTGCGATAGTTGTATCTGCACCATATTTAGCTATAGCATCGTTTGCCATGTCTGCTAAATCTATTATATCAGAAGGTAGACCAAGAAGACCTGTTACAGGACCTATTGCTAAACCCTGTAAACCTTCTTTTGTCTTTTGAGCCATCAGAGCCTTTTCAGTCTCCGTTTTAGGCTCTCTTTCTTTTCTTCTAGTTTCAACTGACATTCTTTAAAACTTCATCCCTAAGTAATTTAAGTTTCTTCAAAGATGCTACTGCACCTTGAGAACGATACATGATAATATCATTATCTGCTTGTTCTAATATTTTATGATGTTGCCCAACTAGAGCATCAACATAATTACTGAATGCCTCCCATTGGTGGTTGTTGCCCACCATCGGCTTGAGCTTGTTGAGTATTTGCTTGTCCACTATCTTGAGGTACTCCTGTAAATCCTTGTTCACCCGGAATAGGTGCTTGACCTGTTCCTATAGTTGCTCCACCTGCTCCTGTAGGATCACTTGGGTCTGCTCCTGCAGGTGGTTGTTGAGGTTGTCCTTCAGGTGCAGGAGCTTGAAATTCTTTCATAAGCTCTGCCTGAATTGCTGCCTCATCCATATTGTTGGTAACTTTATCAGGGTCTAAGTCCATAGATTTTGCTATCTCACGTATGATATACTGAAACTTTGCAAAAGGTGCTAATGCAGGATTAGATGATACTTGCAAGAATTGCATCAATCTCTGTGACCTAACTTCGTTTGCCATTAGACTTTCTGTGCCTCTAGCTTTAACTTCTAAGTCCCCTTTTATTTCAGGACTAAAGTCAAACTGCATATTAAATCTAAAGAAACCCTCTGCTAATGGTCGCAGTAAATAGTCATCTACATTTTTTATAACAGTCTTAATGCTTCCTGAAGCTGCATTCATAAGCATTGATATACCTGAAGCAGTTCTACCCACCCCTGTCACTCCTGTTTGACCATGAGCAAATGATGGTAATCCTGTACTTTCATCTGCTAATTGTCTAGCTTTATCAAATAACTGTATGTTTTCATTTGATACGTTTGGGAACTTAGTGCCAAATATAGCCTGTCCCGGAGCACCACCCTGTCTTCTAAACACTTTACCCGGATACACAGATAAGTCTTGTCCCGGAACTAAATTAGTTTCATCTACTTCTATGAGCAGGTTTCCTGATAATACTGCATTATCTACTGCCATTCTCATAAAACCATTCATTAAAGTTTGTGTGTCATCCATATTTTCTGCTATACCTACACCAAAGAAAGAGTACGGATTTAGCTCATAAGGAACTGCCATATATGGTATCTTTGCAGGTTTGAAAGGATTAAGAACCATTCTTATTAATTTACCATCGCAAATCCATATATTAGCTTGTAACTCATCAAAGTCTTTTAACTCATCAGGTATCTCTACTTCATTATCTACTAGAAGTTGTGTGTCACACATACCCCAATATTCTAATACCTCAAAGCGATATACACCATGTTCAGGTGCGTAGTCAGACAAGTCATCTTCCCAATACTTTTTAACATAAGATTCTCCTGACTCAACTACTTGATCTATAACGCTTGATCTAAAGTAAGGTCTCTTTTTTAGTGAACGCAGTTGTGATCTAGACATCTTGTGTCTCTCAATAACATACTGTGCTTCATCCATGTTATTAGCATCAGGATCAGGATAAAAGTTCCAAACAGATACATGTGATGTGGAAGGAACTGTTTTAAATTTAGGATTGTATTCACCCTCATCATCCCAATTAGGATATTCTTTATCTATAGCAAAAGGACCCTTCATAACCCCTGTACCAAACAAGGACATTTCAAAAGCAGTGCTTCTTAATTGCTTAGTAGCACCTGACTCTTGAAGCTGATCCATTATCTTTTGCTCCATATTTTTCGCAGCCACCATAGATGGACTAAATGTTATTGATGTGGGAGTTTTACCTGTTTCACCTTTTAATCCTTCAATACCTTCTAGTTTTTCTTGAAGAGGTCCAAGACCTTCAAGTAAACTTTTTTCGGTAGCACCTTTTGGAAAATCTTGTCCATCACCTTCAAAGCCATACGGAGAAGTTTCTTGACCCCTGCCACGCAACTCTTCAGGCTCTTTCGGATCAAAGCTAACATCTTTAAGTACACCTTCGGGTAGAATCGTTGGCTCAACGCTAATAGGAAATTTGTTACCTGCAAATAATACGTCAACAATTTGTCCGTAAGCTGCGAGAGTTTTGGTTTTGGTAACTTTGATAAATACTCTAGACTTTTCTGCTTCAGTAAATTGAACATCACTTCCGTATATCCCCCTGTAATTTGTATATGAACGTAACCATCGTTCTTCATCATTTCTTCTGTAATCTTCTGCTCTGTCATATCGTTCTTGAACAAAAGGTATGATGCCATTTACACCTGCATCAGCGATTACAGGATCATCTGTATCTTCTAATGCTATTGCATCATCTTCAATCATTATTTCATTATTTTCTTCTGCCATTTTAATATCCAAAAGTTGAGTCTGCTATAGGCATACCTTGCGATGGTCTACCTACAGGGTCATAGTCAAATATACTAAATCTAGGTCTTGACATAATACCATATCTTAACGCATCGTAAATATGATCTTCTGCCTTAGTGTCCACATCTTCAGGGTTTCTTTTATCTAAAGGTATGGCAGGTAGTTGTGATATAGCATTTGTACATGTGTTAAAAAACACCATTCGTGGTTGTTCTGTAAAATCATCTATCTGCAATCGTCTATGTATTTCGTTCTTACCTGCTACACGACTGCCTTTACTTCTATCTGATGGTCTCCAACGACATCCTCTTTGTATCATTTGTTCTGCCAAAGAAGGACCTGTGTCACCACGTTTATGCCAAAGAGAGCTATCTAAAACTCCATACTTCATAGTTCCATCTTCAGCTTCTAGTTCTAGTATCATATCTGCCAAATCTGTGGCAAGGACTTTAGAAACATACAACTCTCTATATACAATAATCTGCTCGTCTGGAGAAACAGCAAACCACAACACACCACTATAAGAACCATAACCATAGTCACAAGACCTAAACTTAACCCAATTTCTTGGAATTGAAAAAGGTTCAACAACATGAATATCTCTATTAAACTCAGTAAAAGCAGCACCTTCTTTAATATCCCAATCGCCCTCAAGCAACTGCTTCTTTTGTTGTTCAGGTAAGGATAGAAGCATTGCTTCATAATCACCTTGACTTGAGAGATACGGATTATCAGATAACCTAGCAGGTATGAATCTTCTTCTAAATAGTGCTTCACCTGCTTTTTTGTGGTTGCTAGGATACTGCAGAACCTGTCCTGTCTCAATATTTGTGGCATCAAAAGTCTTTCCATAAGGTGCAGGGTCAATAAACATTTTCTTGACCCACTGATGTCCCGGACCTCCGGGGTTCGTTGTTGCTCTCATATAGACAGGTAAATCAGGAGCAGTAGAACGAAGTCTTGACCTCATGTAGTTCCACGAATAGGGTGTTGCCCATTGTGTTAGCTCATCAAAGCCTATCCAACTAAAGGCTAAACCTTGATATCTTAGAACGTCATCATCTCTGTCTAGATAAGACATCCATAGTCTTGCACCTGATGGTGCTTCCCATTGCATCTTTCTTTCCGACCACTTGATCCCCTTCCATATTTGAGGATATAATTCTTTTGACTTAAATATAAGTTCTCTTAATTCTTCTGTTGTATGTCGCAGTAACAAACCACTGAATGATGGATGACCCATATAACGTAGTGGGTCTGCTAACATGGCATAACTTTTGCCACCACCTGCACTGCCACCATATAACACTTCTCTTTCAGAAGCTGCAAGAAACTCTGTTTGAGGTCCTTCATTTGGTTTAAAGATAACATTTTGTTCTGCTATAGGAACATCTTCTATGTCATCTGCAATTTTTATTTTAGGCTTTTGCTCCTGTTCTGCCTTCTTCAATCGCTTTCGCTTTTTGGATTGCTTTCTTGGCATACTCGGACCATTTTCTAAGAGTTCTAGCTTGGTTCTTACGTTGTTGCTCATGCATTAATCTTTTTCTTAATCCCACGTGAGATATCTCTCTGCCTGTTTTTGTTGTTAGCCAATTAGCTACCTCACGATATGAATATTGTTTTACATATTTTCTAGCTAAGTCTATAGCTTCTAGTTCATAAGGCACAGGATCAAGTAACTCATTATCCTCTTCATTAATTGTGTAACCAAAAGGTATAGTTCTTGCTATACGTGGTATCTGTATCCAATCTTTTTGTTCTTCATCTTTTAAATCTGTGGGTTGTGGTAACTTCCACTTACCTAAACTTCTATCCATCACTCTGTTTTGGTGGTAGCAACATCACTCCACCTGATGCTTCCACTTGAACCTTTTCAGTTTTAGTTAAACCTACCCTGTCTAACAATTCTTTAGCAGCAGATAATCTATCTCTTATACCGAGTTGTGTAGGTTCATCAACTCCACTCACCATAGCCACTGCTGCCTTCGGAGCATTCCTACTCATATACATTTGAGTAGCTTCCATGATTTCATCTTTCATTGATGCAACAATAGAGGAAGTTGCAGAGTGCTCAGAATATCCTGCTAATAGTTTTGCTTGTACAACATCGCCACCTGCTTCTTCAAACAAAACTTCTAGAAACTTTTTTTGTCTTTCAGTTAATTCTCTACTCAATGTGGTATTCCTTGTGTTATAACTCTGTCTATTAAACGCTGTGCTCTGTTGGTTGTTTGTTTGTACCAACGTGAGTCCTCCATCTGCTCTGCCATTTCAGGATAGTCTTCATTCTCTACGGCAGCGATCATCTTTTTAAATTTGGATAAACGAGGCTTCCCTAATTGGAATGACATATTTATTAATACATGTTGTATATCTTCAGGTAAGTTATCAAAGTTACTAAACAAAGATTTACAGTCTTTTATAGATACTTGTATATCATTCTCAAACCATTCATTAACTTGTTCGTTAGGTACTTTTGTTCCTACAGGCTTATCGTAATATTCAGTATCCCATTCAGTAATCAAATGCCCTATTCCCCCGGTCAAATGCGATTCTGAACATAAATATAATTCGTATTTTATTCCTTCATCTTCGGCTATTTCATTTTGTAGTGTAACTAAATTCATTATATTAATCTTCTTGTTTGGTTCTTACGTACTTCTTTGACATGTAGATGCCAAAAATAATTACCTATCCTGCAAATTATAGCAGATAATTTTAAATATGTCAAGGCTTTTAATGTCATTGGTAATATGGACTCACTGTAGAATTAGGGTCTTCAATACCCTCAACTGCTAATACTTCAGGTATATAATACTTTAACATATTTTCTATCCCCATCTTTAATGTTTGTGTGGACATTGCACATCCACTACACGCACCACTTAAAAATACTGTTGCTATACCATCTTTGAAAGATTGTAACTCTACGTGTCCACCATGCATCTGAACACTAGGTAATATAGACTCTACTATTATTTTATTTATCTTTTGTTCTGTATCAGACATTACTTCTTTTTGAACATCTTAGCTGCTTGTCCGACACCCTTAATCCCAAATGACGCACTAATTGCGATATATAAGAGGTACTGATACCACTCTGGTAAAGTTGCCAATATACTAAATCCATGTTCCACATATTCTGTCATGCCCGGAATAAAAACTAAAATTGCAGGAGTTAGTAGGACAACTAAGGCAAACTCATCTTTCCAGCTATCATTAGTGGCATCTGCCATTTTGCCTTCCCATGCAATTTCACCTGCTGCTACTTTCTCTGCTACTGTTGCTCTTGCCTTTGCTTCAGCTACTTTAGCGAGACCATCGGCTTTTGTTTTTTCTACTTTGTTTTGAAACCACGTTCCTGCGAGATTTGCGAGTGGTCCTATTAGTGCCTGTATCATTCTTTATTTTCTCCTGCATTCTTGCAAGTCTTAGTTGCTCTTTTACTTTAGCTGAATCTACGAAATCTTGATGTTTTTTTTGCCGTCTTAGAGGATTGTTTAGAAAATTGTTTACCTCGCTTAGTCGCTTTTCGTTTAGCAGCCGTAGAGGAGGCATATTCACTGTCAGATAAAGCCTTAATCGCTTTTTCAGGTAGATAACGTTCACCAGTTGCCTTACTCCCTTGTGTAGAAGGTTTACCTGATTTGGTTCTCCATTTTTGTTTTCCCCACGCAACTAATGACCTCTGTGATTTTTTTAATGCCATGCTATTTTCATATGCCTCTTTAATTTCTTCTATTGTTCTATTGCATCCTATGCATACATCATTCTTTAATGTGCATATACCTATGCAAGGTGTTAAAGTTTCCCTGTCCATTTGCCGACAATCCAAGCTAGTAATCCCGCAAAGAATAGTACGAATATAAAAGCTATACCATAACCAAAATATTCCATCAACTCTGCTTGTCTTCTCTCTTTCATCTTTTCTTGATAACGTCTAGACTTTCTAGCCTCTGCTTGGAACTCTTGCCAATCCTGCCATAATCCGGGTCTACCTATGTATATCATCATCTTCTTGAGTTCTGCTTCTTTTTCTTTTATCTGCTCAAGAGCCATGAACTCTTCTAGGTCTGAACCACCACCTTTAGATTTTTGTTTCTTCGCTTTCTTTTCTAACTGCTCTTTTGAAAATACAAAATCGGATATATGTTTAGCACACCCTGTTAATTCTTTTCCGTTGGATACAAAACTTTTAATAACACTAAAAGCTGCGTTTGCTGCTGCGAGTTCTGCTAACATTATCTTTTCCTTATAGGTTTACAATATGAAGTTATCGTTAAGTTTGGTCCTTCTTTTTGTGGTATGGTTGGTTGGTTATGCAGACGTTCTGCAAAGTAACGACATCTGTCAATGTCATCAAATCTTTGTGTTTGGTCTATCACTCTTGTTCCCATCATAAACACAAGCACAAACTCTATCATTAATTATACAGGTACTCCCTGTACCTCTTCTTCTTCGTGACAATCACAGTTGCACTCATCGCAATCGCAATCGTAACATTCACAAGTCTCACATCTATTTTTTCTTTTTTCGTTCATGTGCCTTCTTTAATTGTTCTTTTGCTTTTTTAGCGAGTGCTGCTTGTTCTTTCTTCCCAGATACTTTGGCTCGTTGTTCAAGGACAGTAAGGATTTGTATTTTCCTCGCATATGGTTTATTAATCTTTTTAACTTTAGATATCGTAGCTTTAGCATCCGATACAGTAGCAAACTTAATGCTAACAGTGTCTTTGGGGTTTTCATCTGTATAAAGCCTTCTATCTGAACCTTTAGGTTTTTTACCTGTACCTACTTTAGGGTCTTTCTTCTTAGCCATTAGTTTTTGTATCCACCACCTGCTGACTTATAGGCTTTAGCCATCATCTGTGCTTTACGTGCAGACCATTGACCCGGAGCACCACCTTTGCCACCTGCTTTTATTCTGTTGAATATTCGCTTACGCATAGTAGGCTTGGTATAGTTACCTGCTTTGTTTACTGTGCTACCACCACTTTTTAATTTAAGTGCTGATAGCGTCTTTGCTTGACCTGCATGAGCTTTACTAGCTTTTTTAAGTTTTCCTGCTACTTTTTTTATTGTTGCTTTTGCTTTTTTTACTGCCACTTCTGTCCTCGTATAGATTGTTAAATGTTGTAAAGGGGTCTAGGTAAGACTCATGTGCTTCTGCAGAGTGTAACCACTGTGAAGGAGCAAAGTCAGGAGCACCTTCTCCTGTAACCCATAATGCAGGACTTGTTGCTCTTACCCTGTTATTTGGTAATGCTACAATGTTACCTGTCCACTCACCTGCATCTAACAAATACATCACGTGTGATTGTTTGTGTTGTGCAGGGTCATCTGCTATTTCGCTATCGGTATAATCTACTGTGAATAAATACTTCGCAGTATAAAATGCATTGTCTATTTTACAGAGCCAAGGGGAAGAACTGACTCTATCCATGACAATGACACTATGGTTTCTAGCTTCACAATCCCAAGGTTGACATATATGGTCTTCCATTGGTTCTGCCCATTCATCTACAGGTATATCTGCTACAAGTGCCTGTATTGGCATTCTTGCCCACATTGCACCACCATGTACATTCTCATCTTCTGTACAACCTGTGAATACAACTTGGAAGCTCAATGACCTATCGGGTATGGTATTGACTGCAAAAGCTAACGCATGAAGGAACTCACCATGATATTGTTGGTGATTACAAGTGAACTCTCTTCGCACCCAACACTTGAAGTGTGGGATGTTACTAATGAGGTAGGACATTACTTACGTCTAGCTGCTCCACCTCGGGCATAACCCATAGTCTTTTTCATGCCACCTTTAGCCATATACTTTGTTTTTTTCATAGCTCCACCTTTATTCATCATTTTAGACTTCTTGGTAGCACCACCTTTGTTCATCATCTTTGATTTCTTTTTACCATGCATCGGCATAATTGTTGTCTCCTTCTATGCAGTTCTATGAAGTTTACCTGCAGTCCTAGTTCTGCGATAACTTCTATTCTTACTGCGTCTTTCTACAGTAAGATTCTTGGGTCTATTGTCTCTAGGATTCCCATTCTTATGGGAGACATCTTTGCCATCCCCTTTGGTAACTTTACCCTTTTTAAGCATGACACGTCTAGCTGCGTTCCTACTAGCTCTGTCTTTCTTTTGTTTCTGTTGCTTTTGATACTTTCTGTATTCAGAAGCATAGTTACGAGAGATCATGTCTTCTTTTTTGCTTTAGTTTTTTTCTTAGGTTTAACTTTACCTACACCTATGCTTACAACTATAATGCCCTTGCCACCTTTAGCTTTGCTTTTAGTTTTCTTCTTTGTTGCAAGAGACCCTTTATTCATAAAACCCATTTTATTTCTAACTTGAGTAGGAAGTTTAGACAATCCTTTACCTCCCCCACCTTTAGGGACAGGTCTTAATGAGCCACCCATACGTAGTTTTACTTTTTCACCTTCTTTATATGGATTTGATTCTGCATCAAATGTTCCAATATTACCTGCAGTTTTAGTAACAGGCAATTTTAATCTTATACCTTTAGGTAATTTATTAACATCTTTTAATCTAGCGTTGGCTGCTTTAATTTTAGAAACAGTTGTACCCATTAACTTTGCTATATCAGATACAGTATCTCCCTCTTTAGTCACGTAAGTTTTACCAACTATTCTTTTTGGTTGTTTACCTACTTTCTTTTTAAGCTCCATTGCCTTTTCTTCGGCTTTTTTCCTTGCAGGACTACTCATATTAACATCTCCATCTTCTTCGTGCTTGTCGTAAACGACTATTAGGATTTTTAGCTGCTTTAGGAAACTTCTTCATCTGTCCTGCACTCCTAGCACAAAATGATTTACGTCTAGCTGCTCTTTTACCTGTAGGCTTCTTCTCTGTTACTGCTGTTTTTAATTTACTACCGGGGTTTTCTCTACGATACTTGGCAACACCCTTCTTGGTCATACCTGCTCCACTCTTCGTAGAACGCATATCACCACTCTTTTGAGTAAAGCCTTTTAATCCACCCTTTTTTCGTTTAGCTGCCATGTTGTGTTTATCTTACCTTCTAAGTCTTCTTTGCTTTTAATACATTTATACTTAACAGCAACATAATTTGGCATATGTTCTGGCAAGTCCACTGCTATTTCGTAAGCACGTGCCACACATTCTTTCTTGGTTTCATAAGGTCCGTGTAAATCGGACAGTGTATGGCATATATTCTGTGTACCAATAAGGCATACAAGTACCCATGTCTCAAACATCATTTAACATTCCCTCTGCTTTCATTGCGTTCTCTACGTGTTTTAGTGTATATCTTTTTCCTGTCTTCGCTTCTATTGCTGCACGAACATAAAACACGGAACTATGGGGTATGTGTAAACGATTCAAGGTATTTGTGTGGATAGCATGATAAAATGCTTCCAGCATATTCTCTGGTGTATATAGTTTTACTGATTTTTTTCTCATTGTCAAGTCTTATTATTGTATAGTACGGGGATAATCATATAGGAGGAGGTTCATTTAAAATGTATTACATTTATATGTTATATATATCATTATTATATGTATACATTTTCCCTGTACACCTGTTATACATAATTATATAGCAGTTTTGGTGTTTTGTCAACCCCCCTTTTATAAAACCATTAAAAACAAGGCACTAGGTAGTTGGCATTTATCACTTGCTTGTAGTGGTTAACACTTAATTTTACCTATCTGTGTATTTATCTGTATATGCGTACTGTATGGGGGGTAGTGGCAGTGGCAGGTGGCATTGAAAACAGACAATTTTTTGATATTATGCGACAAACTGCAAGAAAAATAATATTTTTATGTCCCAAGTTGGGACTTTTTACCCATTAAACCCTTATAAACCCTAGATTTTTTATATAATTGTCAACTGTTAGTGTATCACTTGCCTAAATTGTTTCACGTGAAACATTACGATTATAAAAAATGATACCTATTCTCTTTATTTTATGCATACCCTACCCCAACACTTTTGTTCCTGTTTCGTTCTCTTTTCGCTATGTCCCAAAATATCTATTTGGCTTCCACTATACGTTTGAGCATGTCCCAAGTTGGGACATTTGACAATGCTTTCAAAACATGCATACTAGTAAACATCAATAACAACTTTACTTTGAAAGGTAAAAATCATGACAAACTTAAATGCAAATACTTTTATTTCTCTTTATGTTACTAGAACTAATAGACTTAATAATGACATCTTTAAGGATTTATCCAAGGGTGTAGATAGTGCAACGTATATGGCTTGTGTAGAATTGACATCTTCATCTAATGAAGAACTTTTTGAGAATGGTTACAAGGCTATGTTTGAGTTCAAAAAGAATGCCAAGGGTAAAAAAGTTCTTATCAAAAAGAGACAATTCAAAAATGATACAAGTGCTTACAAATCAATAATTGCAGATATTGAAAAGATTGTAGAATTTTCACAAACTGCAGATGCCAAGTCTTCAAAAGTTAATGGGGTACGTGGGGTTGTTTCAAAAACTAATGCATACTTTAACCCTGCACCTTCTAAGTCTGAAAATGATAATTCTGAAAATGATAAGTCCCAAGTTGGGACATCAGAAGAAACACCTTCTGCACCTAGAACTAAAGAAGATGTACTTAAAAACTTTGCAGATATTTGGGTTGCAGAATTTGGTGAAGATTTACTTTCACTTATAGATTTTGCTTCAAGTGAAGAAGCTCAAAAAATATCCGATTACTCAATAGATCAAGTTGCAAAAAAAGCATCATAAAAAATAAGATCAAGTCCCAAGTCAGAAATGGCTTGGGATTTTTTTTGTGCCTAAATTCTGTCCATCATAATTATGATAGTAGGTTGTAGGCTATAGGTTATAGATGATGACAGTAGTATGTAGGTTATAGGTTATAGATTAAGTGTCCCAAGTTGGGACTTACATGTCCCATTTGACATTTGTTTTGTATGTGGTATAGTGTAAGCATACTGAATAAAGGTATTGATTTCAACGAGTTAGATGTCCCAAGTTGGGACAGAAAGGATAGACATGACGATTACTAAAGGCGAGAATGCTTACCTCAAATTAGCCTTTGAGAATGGGAAGCCAACCCCTGCTAGGTACACGAAAACCCTTAGATCATCTTGGGACTTCACACCTAACGCAGAACGTAAGCAGACCATAGATATGTACCCTATCATGATTAGTGGTGCATTGGGTAGTGATAATGCCATGCATGATTACCTTATGGCTAAACGTGATGAGCATAGACGAAGTGTGTTAGCTAAAGCTAGGGCATTTATTAAAGAGCAACGAGCAAAGCAAATGTCCCAAGTTGGGACTCCAACAACTGAGGAGAAGTAAATGAAAATTAAAGATAAATATAGACTGCTAGACAGTATCTTAATGTCTTGGTGGGATAGTCTACCAAAAGAGATGCAAAAAGAGTTAAGAGAATTTTATAATAAAACTAATGATTGATGGGGAGAGAACTAATGTTAGAAAAATTAGGTGGAATAACTTTATTAATCGTATCTGTAATCGTTGTAATTATCATGGGTAATGATATGTTATACAACGTAGGACTGATACCAATCGCTATATATACAGTGGGTGTACTCGGATTAGGTGGTGCAGTATATACATTATTGAGAATATGATGTCCCATTTGACACCTCTTATATCCTATGGTAGGGTGTAAGCAAGATAAACATTAACATTTAACAAAGGAGATTTCTATATGTTTATTATCAATTTTAACGATATCGCAAAAGGTCAAGTTATAGAGGGTGGCTTCACACCTATACGAATCCTTTTAACTTTAACTTATCTTAAACTTAAAGGGTACAAGCCTTTTAGATATCAAGGCGATAAGAATAGAATCAAAGTCAAGGGTTGGTTTGTTAGCAAGGGTAATGGTGGCAAGTCAGGTGAGCCTTTAATCAGATTCAACTTTGGTTCTAAGTTCTCATCATTCCATGCTTATGATAGACGTGGTAAGCCTAGAGTTACGCAGAATTGGTATGTTGCTTTCAAGTCTAGACTAGCACAGAAGTTGGTAGCATAACCAAAAGTCCCAAGTTGGGACACACAACGAGAGGAGAAGCTAGGCATCTTGTAAAACTGCCTACTTAAATTTTAACTATTACTTATGGAGTTACATATGTTACAAGATATACACGTATCAAAGATGACAGGCAAACTTGAGTCTTTGACTGCTATTAGCGACAATACAGTTACCAATGGCTTCTGCTACGACAGATACATCAAAGCCAAAGCTAAAAATGACAAGGCAGGTAAAGTCGTTGACATCTGTGGTGTTTGCTATAGTCACGTCATGCTTGGTTCTTATCGCAAGAATATGCAACCTGCATTATCTCGCAATGAGCATTTAGCAGAACGATTGCTTGAACGCAGTAATATACCTACGTATCTTGTGGCATACAAAAGACTTGATGCACATGGCGAATTACGTACTGAGACTGTGGACTCAAAGGGCAAAGTTATCAAGAGATATAATAAGTTTACACACATAGAGAACTATTGTCGTATTGCAGAACACAACCCACATTGCATATTCGCCTTGTGGACTAAACGTACAGATATTATTAAACCATTTTTTGACTCAAGAGATAAACCTAAAAACCTTATTATTATTTACAGTAATCCAAAAGTAGGTACGATCTTGAGCAAACCACCCAAGCACTTTGACAAGACATTCAATAATGTGTTAGAAGATGAGTATGTTGACGATCAGAATTGTACAGGTCAAAAGTGTAAGGATTGTCTGTTGTGCTATCAACATGGCACGACAGACACTATCGTTGAGAAAGTAAAGAAGTATTAACATTAACAATGTCCCAAGTTGGGACAAGGAGTATCAAATGGAAAAGAATAGAGAACTGTTATCATTATTGTTACAAACTAAAAATAGTTTGGAGACTAATCCACAAGTGCCTATACACATAAAGAACAAGTATAACTTGAAAAGACTTAATGAAGCTATAGCTATTGTGGAAGGCACTATAAGATATAAACAAGCATTCTTTACAGAGGAGTAATATTATGGATACAGATTATGCAAATGGTTGGAGATACATAGTTTGGGTAGGTGGTAACGATGATTACTACAAGAGCTACAATGATGCCAAGCGAGATGCAGACGATTGGAAAGCTAGAGGTTATAATGACGTAATTATTGAGGAGATTACAAATGAATAGTCAAGACACATTTCAAAAGATACCTGTTAGGAAAAAGCCTAATACTAAGAATAAAAATATGTGGAAGTTTAACAGGAAGATGCAACGTAAAATTAAACAACAACATCAGGAGAGGTTTTATGCAAAAGGTTAGAGTCTATTGGAACTTACATAGAAACTGTTGGAGCATACAAGATTGCAAGAGTGGTTTAGTAAAAGATCATAAGTCATGGGTTGTTCTTGAAGATGCTAAGTTTGTTGTCCGTAAGGGTGGACAAAAGCGAGTGCGACAAGAGGGCAAGAAGAATGTTCATGCTTTTGCAGTAGGTTATATATCAGAGTCAAGGGAAGAGCCATCACGTATGGTATATCTTGACGATTGGGATAGAGTAAAGTATAACCCCTATACAGATGACTACTTCATGCATCAAGGCATGAGTGATAACCAATACAAACCTAAAGAATGGAATTACATTCCAAGTGATTGGGTAGGTATGATTAACATGGATTCCTCAAATGGTAACCCCAAAGTTTACATTTAACCATGTCCCAAGTTGGGACACAACACAGGAGACGAATATGAAAGAATACTTTTTTAAAATACACATTGAAGGTATGAATGGCTACCTCTACTATTCAGTAGAAGCAGAGTCAGAACAGGAAGCAGTAGACATGGTAGACTTCTTCATGCAATCTGCACCACACATAATAGAAAAAGATAACAACTATGTTCAAGGTAAGGAGTTAGTATAATGAAGATACACAGAGTAGTACAAATGCTAGGAGCAACAACTAGCACAGGTAAATTAGCAAGTGATATGTATGACTTAAACTACAAGACATACTATTCAGAAGCAGAAGATAAGCACATACCTATATCACATATGGACTTTCAACATATGGTCAGGGCATTTGCTAAGTTGTGTGAGCAAGAGGAGATGCTTGACAGGTCAGAGCATATGGGTAGAACTAAAGACTTAGTTGCTAAGATTGAGAGGTTACAAGGTCAAGTAGAAACTTCATCTGCTAAAGTTAAAGACCAAGATAGAGGTAGAGTTATGCGAATCAAGGAGTTAAAAGAAGACTTGAAGAAGACTGATGACATCATTGAAAACAATGACAAGATATATAAGAAGAACTTACAAGAGCAAGAGGATAGGTTGCTTGGACTCACAACTAAGGTTGAGAACCTACAAGGTATGCTCAAGGAGAGAGATGAACTGCTAGAACAAGCAGAAAATCTTGCACATAGAGAAAGTAAACACGTAGAGTATTGGAGAAAGTTATACTATGATAATGCTAATACTAAAGGACACAGATATGTATTCTCTGAGATACCTAATGATGAGTATGGCAAGAAGCTAACAAGAGGTATGAAAGTATATCTTAATAACGAGTCATACACTATGAGAGTACGTGGACAACACATCAAGCCTGAACTCAAGGGTACAGGTGCTACGTATTGGGGTCAATCAATAGATCAGTCTACACATCTACGTGTTTACATAGATGCTATATAAAGTATTCGCCATTTGCTTTGGTGGTGTAATTGTGTTATATATTACATACATCATGGCGATGGCGATAACTAACACGTTTTGTAATTGTTTATAACTATAAGTCCCAAGTTGGGACAAAGGAGATTAAAATGTTACCTAATGATAACGATAGAATATTAATTTTAATTGTGACAGGAATAATTGCATTATTCTTTTCATGCTACATAGGAGTCTAATATGAATGTACTAAGTTTATTTGATGGCATGAGTTGTGGGCAGTTAGCCTTACAACGTGCTAACATACCTGTCCATAGATACTATGCTTGTGAGATTGACAAGTATGCCATGGAGATAACACAAAAGAATTTTCCTAATACAATACAGTTAGGAGATGTTACAAAGTTAAAAGATTGGTATGCTACACGTACCCCATACAACTCTGAACCCATAACCCTACTTCTCGGTGGCTCACCTTGTCAGGGATTTTCTTTTGCAGGAGATCAGTTGGCATTTGATGACCCACGTTCCAAGTTATTCTTTGAGTTTATAAATGTTATGAATGACTTAAAACCTGAGTACGTGCTACTTGAGAATGTTAGAATGAAGAAAGAGTTTGAAGATGTAATCACAGAGCATATGGGATTCCCCCCACAGTTACTTAACTCTAGTGTTAAATCTGCACAGAACAGGTGGAGAAACTATTGGTTTGGTAAAAGAATGAATGACCCATTATGTAGTGGTAAGTATATGCAGATACCAATACCACCTATGGAAGATTTAGGTTTAGTGTTACGAGATATACTACAAGAGGATCATGGAGAACCACCTGTACCAATCAATGAACGTAATGCTAGACATCACAAACACCCATATCAAAAGTCTCTGTGTACTACTGCTACAATGCACAAGGGAGCAGGTAATAATGGTATGACACTTGTTGATAGACTGATACCTGTAGGAGATGCAGAAGAGTATGCACACTACAATTACAGAGCAACAAAGCAAGTGTATCACATGAATGGTAAAGCACCTACACTATTGACTATGCAAGGTGGCAATAGAGAACCAAAGGTAGCTACGTATTCTGCCAAGGGTGGTCGCATTGTTAATCGTAGGCTAGATGCAGAGGGTGTACGTAAAGATTACCAAATGGATTTACCACTAACACCACAAGTAGAGATACGTGATGATGATAAAACTAATTGTCTTACGACTGTACAAAAAGATAATGTTGTGGTAGAAGGTATGACATGGAGAAAGCTAACACCTATTGAGTGTGAGAGATTGCAGACACTACCTGATAATTACACAGAGGGTGTATCAAAGACACAACGATACAAGATGATTGGTAATGGTTGGACAGTAGATGTGATTGCTCATATACTCAAGGGCATACAGTCAGATGAGTGGCATGAAATGTATAACAACAATAAGGAGATGGTATAATGGACATGAATGAATATTACAAACAACTAGAAGGTTTTTCTATAAACAAATATTTAGGAGAGGGAGAAGATGGCTTCCCTAAATTCTTATTGAAAGCACCTAACTATGCACCTGTTACGATTGAAGTATCTGCAGATGAAGAGGGTAACTATGGTGGGTTCTTGTTTATAAGTCCTGATGCAAAGGAGACTTCACAATGAAAATTAAACGTGGATACGATAAATTGTTTCTAGATATAACTGTAGATGTTTTACAAAACATGATTGCAGATTCAGTAAGCAAAGGTAACAAAGAAGATGTTAAACAATTAGATAGAGTTTTAGGTTTAGTTGTTTTAGAAAGGGAAAGCTATGACTAAGAAGAAAGATACAAGGCGAGATGCTTGGAACTTTGATTACTTAGGATTGAAAGCATATGGTACGACTACACCTAGGAAGTATCACGATTGGGTGTACATGGCAGATGACCAAATAAATAAGGTGTTGAAGACAGTTATTGTATTGGTATATGCCTATGGTTTCTTTGTAGCGATAACAGATATATGGGAGAATCTATAATGACTAAGGTAGTATATGATACATGGCAATCTGTAATGAACCATGAACGTAATCCATTGCGACACATACCTGACTTGAACACTAGGCATATGGTTATGCAAGTGTTAGCATGGATGTGGTGCATAGTATTCTCTATGTACTTTAGTAGTATGTGGATGTTTGGTATAACTGCAGTTGCTCACATATTTTTATTAGGTGCTATAGCTATAACTGTAGCTACGTTTGAAACTGCAAAGAGAAAGCCTAAATTCTTTATAAAGAAAGGCTATCACACACCAAGCAGAAGTAGATATATGTATTACAAAGGCAAGAGAATTAAGTATGATGATAACGATATAGGAGGAGAACATGAATGATGTATAAATACTCATTAGGAACTGAAGTTCAAGGAGCAGAGTATATTCAAGGAAACCTTGTTTCAATAGCTGAAGGTAAGATAGTGAAAAGAAAAAGGTGGAGTGGAGAAAATTGGTATACTCTAGATGTAGGAGAAGTTTTTTTAGAAGATGAGATAAAGGAGATATAAAATGTGGCATAGAATAACAGACTTTTTTAATATAGAGTATCACAAGAACTATGGCGAGGGTACAAAGTTTGACCTTGACTATGGTAAGTTGCTAATCATAGCATTATGTGTTTACATAGCAATTAAGGTATCATGAAGATAAAAAGTATTAATCCAATAGCACGACTACTTGCTTATACAAGGAAGAGAAAACAAATCGTACCACCTAAAAAAGGTAAAGGTTCATACAATAGAAAGAACAAACAGAGACGAGTTGACATTTCTAAATAAATCTTATATAAGCAAGTATCACTTAACCAAAGTCCCAAGTTGGGACATATTTTTGAAAGGAGACTAACATGCCATTAGATGCATACATACCACACCTCTTCACATTAGAGGACACTAATCTAGACTTTAAAGTAAAGTATGAGGACACTAAGTTTACAGGTAAAAGATACGTAAGAAACTCTGTAACAGGAGAATACTTGGGTATCGTAGGAGATAAGTTCTCAACTGTAAATCACGTGAACTTCTTCAATGGTATCAAGAAAGTTATACAGGAGAATAGACACCCTGTTGACCTTGATGGTGCAAAAGTAAATATAAAGACAGGAAGAAACAATGCCTTTGTATTCTTAGACATTACGTTACCTAATGTAAAGCATACGATCACAACTGCTAAACACCAAACAGTAATCAATGAGAGAATCATTGCTCTGCATGGCATAGATGGTTTAACATCTAACCAAGTATACTTTGGTGCTATTGATAGCTACTGTTCCAATGGACAAGTTGGTGGAGAGTTTGACCTTATCAAGATGAAGAATACAAGTGGCTTCACTATGGGTAGACTAATAGCAGAAGTTAAGTTAGCTAAGAGTAACTTTGACTTACGTTGTGAGATGATGCAGAAGTGGGCAAACATACCACTCAAAGTAGATGGTAAAGATTTCTTGAGTAAGCTAATCAAGTCAGAGACTATGGCTAAGAAGATGTACGAGTTAGCTTGTCAGGAGATATCTAGACGAGGTAAGAATGTTTATGCTCTGTACTCTGCCTTCACTAATTACTCATCGTATGCAGATGAGAGAAATGGTTTCAACATACGTAATACAGGCTTTGATACAAAAGCAGAGACCATGTGGAAGAGAGAACAAGAGGTAGCAAAGTGGATTTCTTCACCTCAATTTAAGTCTCTATTGGTGGCATAATGAAAGTTCAGGAATTACTCAAAGAGTATTATATATCCTTTGAATACAATAACTTACGAGCAGAAACTAAAGCACAGTATAAGTATTTTTTAGGTATAGTTTGCTCTACAAGTGTGGTTGATGGCATAGAGTTAGGCAGTTATAAACTGTCTAGCTTGACCACCAAACTTGCCAAGTTGTCTTACAACAAATGGTGTGAGAGAGGTGTGTCATTTGCTAATCATCTTATGTCTGTCATTAGGGTGTTGCTTAATTACGGAATCAACATGGAGCATTGTAATATGAATCCATTTAGTAATATAAAGAAACGTGTCGTTACACACAGAAAAGTTGTTTGGACTAAAGATGACGTTATCAGGTTTCTTGATACTGCTTACTCTGATTTTAAAACAAGGAGCATTGGCTTGATTGCACAGATGGCATACGAATGGTGTCAACGTATTGGAGATATGAGAGTTCTTGAGTGGTCTAATCTTGATCTAGATGCTAAACGTATGCAGATACAACAGTCAAAGCGAAGAGCAGAAGTATTTTTACCTATATCGGATGAGTTACATGAAATGTTAGTACAACAACAGGATGATTATGGGTTTCAAAAGTATGTAGTTCCTCGCCCACGACCCTTCAGAGGCTCATACAAGCCTTATTCACTCACTAAACTACCAATCATAGCTAGGAAAGTTATGACCTCTGCAGGACTATCTAATGAGTTACGATTAAGTGACTTACGTAGAACAGGCACAGTTGAAATGGTTGATGCAGGTGTATCTATGGGTAATATTATGTCTGTCACAGGACATGCTAACCCACAATCTGTTAAACCTTACATGAAAAATACATTCACAAGTGCTAACTTGGCATTACAAGCACGTAGAAATTTGACAGATGAAAAAACCTGTGCTACAAGCATGTTAAATGCCGACAAGGAAGGATACTTATAATAACATGTATAATGTATACACTTATATTGAAGACTTAGACATACGTAATGGAGAAACAAAAAGACTGAACTGTCCTGCATGTAATTCATACAAGACGTTTACAGTTACCAACAACATGGGTTCTCTGTTATGGAATTGTTACAAAGCATCTTGTAATGTACGAGGGAGTTCACGTGTTCACATGACTGTTGAGGAGATACGTGACATCAAGCAAGTGTCCCAAGTTGGGACATCATTTGAAATGCCTGAGTATATCGTGCCACATGGCTACAGGAGAGAGGTTATGACTTTCTGTGAACTGTGGGACTTAGATGTGGATAAACTTGACTTGTTGTACGATGTCAAAGAAAGTAGAGTTGTCTTTCCTATCAAAGATAATGGCAGGATTGTTGATGCTACAGGTAGGTCAGTCTACCGAAAGTTACCTAAATGGAAAAGGTATGGTTCTTCGGACTTGCCATATGCATTTGGTTGTGGTAGTATCGCAATAGTAGTAGAGGATTGTGTCAGTGCAGGTGTTATTGGCAGTGATGTATATGTTGGGGTAGCTGTGTTGGGTACATCATTATCGGATTCACACAAACTGTTCCTTTCACAGTTCTCTACTGCAATAATCGCACTTGACCCTGATGCACTACCCAAGTCTTTTGCATTTGCTAAAGAGTTACGATCACATGTCAAGGATATTAAGATACTCAAGTTGCATGACGATTTGAAGTATAGGAGACAAGAAGACGTAGATAATTTAAAACTATTAACCCCAAAGGAGACACAGATATGGAATTAGCACTAGTAAGAAGTTTGATGGATAAATCATTCTATGATGCTCATCGTGGAGCAAAGTGTCCTGATAGATTATTCAGTAAGGATGCTAGGAAGGTTAAGCAGTCTATTGACAAAGCCATGAGCAGGTATGAAAGAACTGTTACACCTGATGAGATAGAGGCATTGTTTATGTCAAGCAATCCGACTCTCACAACTGCACAGAAACAAGCATACTCACATTTGTTTAGACAGATAAAGAGTGAGCAACCTATGGGAGAAGATGTTGCACAAGAAGTATTGTCAAAGTTATTTCAACAAGTCGTTGGCGAGGACATTGCTAACATAGGCTTTGATTACGTTAATGGCTCACACTCGTCACTAGAACCTATACGTAACATACTAGAGATATACGGAGATGATTTTACACCTAACCTTAACGTGGAGTGGGATGATATGGAGATTGATACACTATTAGCTAAGAATGATTTGGAAGCACGTTGGTCGTTTAACGTGCCTAGTTTAACAAGACAGGTAGAAGGCATCAATGCAGGACATCTCATAGAGATAGGTGCTAGACCTAATACAGGTAAGACTAGCTTTCACTCTAGTATTATAGCAGGTCCTGATGGCTTGGCACGACAAGGTGCAAGTTGCATCATCTTGTGTAATGAAGAGGGTAGTCACAGAGTTGGTGCTAGATATCTTACTGCATCAACAGGCATGACTATGCGAGAGATAAAGCAGAATCCAAGTAAAGCACGTGACTTGTATGCACCTGTCAAAGATAACATCAAGATTAAAGATGCCACAGGTCGTGATATGTCTTGGGTGGAGAGTGTATGTAAAACATATCAACCTGATATCGTTGTACTTGACATGGGAGATAAGTTCGCAAGGACAGGTGGCTTTGCACGTACAGATGAAGCACTCAAAGCCAATGCAGTTCATGCTCGTATGATTGCCAAAGAACATAAGTGTGCAGTCTTTTACATGTCGCAACTATCTGCAGATGCAGAAGGTAAGGTGTTGCTTAATCAGAGTATGATGGAAGGTAGTCGTACAGGTAAGGCAGCAGAAGCAGACTTGATGATATTGATTGCCAAGAATCCACCACGACAAGAAGAAACAGAAGAAGATTTACAAAGACATCTTAATGTGGTAAAGAATAAACTTACAGGATGGCATGGTGTTGTCCATTGTAATTTGAATTACAAGATAGGTAGATACGAGGTATGACACAATTTACTTTATTTAAAGAGTTACCACAGAAAGAGAACCCAATCGTTGATGGTGTTGTCTGTATTAAGTGTGGTATACGACAACCTATAACCCATTACTCTGTCATGAAAGCAGGTGAGATAAAGCGAACCTGTAGATCATGTAGGAAGGGACACAAGGAGATATTAAATAAGTTACGTAAAGAGAATGCCTATCCTGATAAAGATTATTCATGTGCTATATGTGATAGAACATTAGAAGAGTTAGGTAAACATGGTCAGACTAGATTACAGAATTGGGTGCTAGATCATTGCCACGATACCAACACATTTAGAGGTTGGGTATGTCACAAATGCAATACAGGTTTGGGTGGCTTCTCTGATAACTTGACAATCATAGAAAGAGCAGTTATATATTTAAAAAAACATAAGGAAAGAATAAATGAAACTAACACTTGACGTAGAAAATACAACAACAAAGAGAGATGGCAAACTACATCTTGACCCATTTGAACCTAACAATAGATTAGTTATGGTTGGTTGCTTGACAGATCAAGGTAAAGAATATCTGTTTAGAGACAAGTTTGATGGTGTGCAGGAGTTGCTTGACCAAGCTACTATACTTATAGGACATAACATAGCATATGACTTAATGTGGATATGGGAGTGTGGCTTCAAGTATGATGGTCCTGTCTTTGATACCATGCTTGGAGAATACATTTTGCAACGAGGCATCAAAGAACCTTTGCACTTGAAAGACTGTGCAATACGTTACGACCTAGATACTAAGAAAGAAGACACATTAAAAGATTACTTTGCTAAAGGTTACAATACAGATCAAATACCTGCAGAAGAGTTATCATACTATTTGTCTGCAGACTTACATGCAACTCAACAATTAGCAGATACTATATATAAGAAACTAAATACAGAAGAGTATGGCAGTTTACTTAATTCTGTTATGTTGACTAACAAAGTTTGTGTTACACTCGCCAAGATATATAAAAATGGTTTCAAGGTAGACAAGGAAGCACTAGATCAAGTTAGGACAGAGTTTGAGAAAGAAAAGCATGATGTAGAGAAAAGACTGAAGCAACAAGTACAATACCTTATGGGTGACACACCTATTAATTTAAATAGTCCTGAACAAATGTCTTGGGTTATATATAGTAGAAAACCTAAAGACAAAGCTATGTGGGCGAATAGCTTCTCTAAATATATGGATGATAGTAGTTACAAAGATACAGTAAAAAGTAATTCAACATTAATATACAAAACAAATGCAGTTAAATGTAGAGAGTGCTTTGGAGAAGGTTTTATTAGAAAGATAAAGAAAGATGGTAAACCTTATGCCAATCCTAGTAGGTGTGTTAGTTGCGATGCATTGGGGTATAACTTTATACCAACCAAACAGATAGCAGGATTAAAGTTCTCTGCACCATCTTCTAAATGGGTTAGTGCTAATGGATTTACTATTAATAAAACTTACTTAGATACGTTAGCAACTGTAGCTAAGAGAAACAAAATGCAAGATGCAGTAAACTTCTTAACTGATTTGCAAAGACTGTCTGCATTAGATACTTACTTATCTTCTTTTGTTGAAGGTATAAATGCATACGTTAAACCTGATGGGATGCTTCATGTTAGATTACTACAACATAGAACATCTACAGGTAGATTTAGTGGAGCAGACCCAAACATGCAGAACATGCCTAGAGGTGGCACGTTCCCTGTTAAGAAGGTATTTGTTTCACGTTGGGATAATGGCAAGATTTTAGAAGCAGACTTTGCACAGTTAGAGTTTAGAACTGCAGCTTACTTGTCGCAAGATAAAATAGCAATGAAGGAGATAGATGATGGATTTGATGTGCATAGCTATACTGCTAGTGTTATTAGTGATGCAGGGGAAAAGACTTCTCGCCAAGAGGCAAAAGCACATACGTTTGCACCCTTGTACGGAGCAACAGGATTTGGCAGGACACCTGCTCAAGCTACATATTATAAACACTTCACACAAAAATACAAAGGAGTCTCATTTTGGCACACCAAATTGGCTAAAGAAGCTCTGAATACAGGTATGATAACTACACCATCAGGCAGACAGTTTTCATTCCCTGAAGTGGAGAGGAGAAGAAATGGCTCAGTGTCATACTTTACACAGATAAAGAACTATCCTGTGCAGAGTTTTGCAACTGCAGATATAGTTCCTGTGATACTGATGCATATTGCAAAGGAGCTTGACAAGCATAGGTCATGTGTGGTAAATACAGTACATGATTCTATTGTAATTGATGTTCATCCTGATGAGCAAAATACAGTTTTAGATGTTATACGTGACACCAATAAGTCATTGAATAATATAATTAATTTAGAGTTTGGTATAGATTTTAATGTACCCCTTTTACTTGAAGCAAAGATGGGAAGTAATTGGCTTGACACTAAAGATGTATCGTGATATAACTATGATTCTTTTGAAAGGAGTAAATTTAAAATGACAGATTTAGTTACAATAAATACAGATAATTATGCTACTATGGCAAAGGCAATGGGACTGCCTACAAGTAGTGGTGAGAAGAAGACTAATGTCTTAAATAGGTTTAGAATATGGCACAATCCTACAATGGGTATGGGTGAGTCCAAAGGTAAATCTGTTAAGATGGAAGTTGTTGAAGGTGGCTTTTACAGATTAGAAGATCGCAGTAAAGAGCCTAGTGTTTTTTATTTTTCAGAGAAGGTTGAGTTCAGACCTTTTTTGCAGAGATTCTTATATAAGAAGTATAGAAAGAATCATAATGCTAAAGAAGGAGAAAAGCAGGGTACATACATCAAGACTATAATGTCAGATACTTTAAACATAGATTTAAAGGATGACGATGGTACATTTAACTGTGGTAAGCCAACAGGGTATGTAAAAGACTTTCAGGCATTACCTGAAGAGACTAAAAGGTTAATCAAAGAGATAAAGAGAAACAGAGCAGTTTTTGGTCTTGTTAAAATGATTGATCCTGTTAAAGGTCTTGATGGGGATGAGATACAAGATGTGCCTGAGTTTCCTGTAATATGGGAGATAGACAACAGAGATGCCTATAAATCTATAGGAGATGTGTTCTCTAAGTTTGCTAAGATGGAAGCACTTCCTCTGCAACATGTCATTAAGTTAGATGGTACTAAGGAGAATAAACTAAATAATGGTGGTAGCTTTTATACACCAATAGTTCAACTAGACACATCTAACAAGGTAGAGATAACAGATGCAGATCATAAAGTGTTTGGTGATTTCCTTGACTTTGTTAAAGCATACAACGATAGTATCATATCTAAATGGGATGATAGAGTTTCACAGAAGCAGGATGATATATCAGAAGAAGATATGGAAACTGTAGAGGACTTTATTGATGTAGAGTTAGATGAAAATGCTAAGTAACAATGCTTTCAAAGCACATGGCATTAATTACCTTTCGCCTAGTAGTATAAATACATATATAAGTGACCCACCTATGTGGGTTGCTAGGTATTTGTTTAAGGTAAAATCATCTAGTGGTGCAGGTGCAGTACGAGGTATTGCATCAGAGTATGTACTTGCTAATAAATATAAAGAAGGTAAGTTTGACTATAACATGTTAGATATGAAGTTCATGACATTGTGTACTGAATCTATGATTGACTTAGGAGATAAAAAGACAGACAAAGAAAGAAGTTTGTTAAAAAACTTTGGCAATGTAATAGATACTTACTTTGACTATGAAGGATTAGAAGACTATCAAGAAAAGGTTGAGGTACAAATAGAAGACTTACCTGTGCCTATTATGGGATATATAGACTTTAGATTCAAAGATAAAATAGTAGACTTAAAGACTACAACTAGGATGCCATCACAACCAACAGAAGCACAGAAAAGACAGATGGCATTTTATTCTATGGCATATCCCAAGAATAGTGTGGACTTATTTTTTGCAACACCTAAAGAGCATAAGAAGTTCCCACTTAAAAGTTTGACTTCTTATAAAAAGCAACTTGAAAAGGTTGCTTACAGTATACAGAAGTTTTTGTCTATCAGTGATGATAAGCATGAGTTAGCTTCTTTTGTTTATCCTAACCTTGACTCATGGATGTGGTATGGTAAGATGAAAGAAGAAGCAAAAAAGATATGGAGTATAAAGTAATGTCAAATAAAAACATAGATGAGCTAAAAGCTAATATTGAAAACATGGAAAAAGAATTAGCAGAAGCTAAGAAAGCCTATCGTGAAATGAAAACGAAAGGTTTAAAAGAAGCTATGGAAGCGAAGAAGATGGCAGACGAAGCAGTGAAAGAAGAGTTAAAAGCATTGGGTTATAACTACAATACTAACTCGTCTTACTCTGAATGGAATCCATTTACAGGATGGAGAACCTTTCTCTAGTGTCCCCTCACAAGGTACGTAGAGAAGCCATAAAGTATGGGTATAGGAGTGGTTTAGAACATAAGATTTCTATGGCTCTTGATACGATTAGGTATGATTATCAGTACGAGTCTATCAAGATTGAATGGGAAGATTTAGCATATCGCACCTATACCCCTGACTTCATACTAAAGAATGGTATAATAATAGAAACAAAGGGTAGATTTTTAGCAGTAGATAGAAGAAAACATTTAGCTATAAAAAAACAACACCCCAAGTTAGATATTAGATTTGTGTTTACAAATAGTAGAGTTAAGTTATATAAAGGTTCTAAAACTTCTTATAGTCAATGGTGTATTAAATATAATTTTAGATATTACGACAGAATAATACCTGAAGATTGGCTTAAAGAAAAAGGAAAAAACAAACATCCAACATTCATAAAGTTTGTTGGCAAAAAAGTAAGGAGATAATAATGAAACATTATGATAACAAAGGCAACCATTTTTTTGTAGAGATAATACCTAGCATTGATGATAAAGGTCATTGGGATGGTAGATATCAATTAGCTATACAAGTTAGAAAGTCCAATATAGATGACGATAGTTTTTATGCTTTAGAGCAGTTGTGCCAAATGACATGTGCAAGTATAACTATGATGGAAGAGAACCACACTATTAAAGATGTTATATATAACTTTTTAAACACACCTGAAAATGAAGAGATCAATACACCACTGCCTATTGACAGTATAGATGAAAACGTGATAAAAGTTAATTTTAAACGAGAAATAGTCCGTAGTACGGATAACAAATGTTAAGACATATGGAGTACATGAGAATGAAAGCAAAACAGGCACAAGAACAATCGGATCATAAACAAACTATGGATATGGTTAATCATCCACCACATTATAATAAAGCAGGTATAGAAACCATAGATGCCATTAAAGCTATGACTGATACAGGATTTGAGTATTATCTACAAGGTAATATTATGAAGTACCTTTGGAGATACAGGTACAAGAATGGTGCAGAAGATTTAAAGAAAGCACAATGGTATCTCAATGAATTAATTAATGTTGTTGAAGATGAAGATAAGAGTTAAAATGATGATAACAATAGAGGTTGACCCTGAAGAGTATCAAGTACCTGCAGATGGTAGGGTTGACCAAGAGATACAAGATCATATGCATGATTACATACATGACTTATCAGGACTAAAGATAAAGAGCATGAGAACAGTTAGCGAGGAGATATAAATGTTACAAAACTATTTACCAACAGATTATCAAAACTTTATTGCACTATCTAGATATGCAAGATGGAGAGAAGACGATCAAAGAAGAGAGACATGGGGTGAGACTGTTGACAGATATTTTAGTTATATGGAAACACATCTAGTGGATAATCATCATTACATTATTACTAAAGCATTAAAAGAAAAACTATCTAATGCTATCATGTCCTTGGGTATCATGCCTAGCATGAGAGCATTGATGACATCAGGTATAGCATTAGACAGGTGTCATGTTGCAGGTTATAACTGTAGTTACATACCTGTTGATAGTCCTCGTAGCTTTGATGAATGTATGTATATACTTATGTGTGGCACAGGTGTTGGCTTCTCTGTTGAACGTGAGAATGTAGACAAGTTACCTATTGTTAATGAACACTTTGAGAATAGCACTACTATAATAAAAGTAGAAGATAGCAGACAAGGTTGGGCAAAAGCATTAAGAGAACTTATAGCTATGTTATATGTAGGACAAGTCCCAACTTGGGACACATCAGAGGTACGACCATCAGGTGCTAGACTAAAAACTTTTGGTGGTAGAGCATCAGGACCTGCACCTCTAATTGAATTATTTCAGTTCTGCATACAGAAGTTTCAAGGTGCTAAAGGTAGAAAGTTATATCCTATTGAGTGCCACGATATTATGTGTAAGATTGGTGAAGTTGTAGTTGTGGGTGGTGTCAGACGTTCTGCTCTAATATCTCTGTCTAACTTAGGAGATGACCAAATGAGACATGCTAAGTCAGGTCAATGGTGGGAGAATGAAGGTCAAAGAGCATTAGCTAATAACTCTGTAGCATTTAAAGGTAGACCTGATATGGGTACTTTTATGAGAGAGTGGACTGCTTTGTATGAATCAAAGTCAGGTGAACGTGGTATATTTAATCGTCAGTCTGCTAAATGGAAAGTAGAAGAGAATGGTAGACGTAATCCTGATTATTACTTTGGGTGCAATCCTTGTAGTGAGATTATCCTCAGACCTTATCAGTTTTGTAACTTAACAGAAGTTGTGTGCAGAGAAACAGATGATTTAGAGTCACTGAAAGAAAAGGTTAGACTGTCTACAATATTAGGGACATTCCAATCTACATTGACTAGATTTAAATATCTACGTAAAGTATGGAAAGACAACACTGAAGAAGAGAGACTGTTAGGTGTATCATTAACAGGTATACTTGATTGTCCAATCTTATCACCTGATAGTGGTAATCTTGAAGGTGTTCTTGAGCAACTAAAGAAGGTTGCAGTAGAGACTAACAAGAAGATTGCTAAAGATTTAGGCATACCTCAGTCAACTGCTATAACATGTGTCAAACCAAGTGGTACAGTTAGTCAATTAGTTGACAGTGCATCAGGTATACATGCAAGGCATAACCCATACTATATCAGAACTGTACGTGGAGATAACAAAGACCCACTAACACAGTTTATGAAAGAGAGTGGTATTCCTGCAGAACCTGATGTCATGAAACCTGATAGCACAACTGTGTTTAGCTTTCCTATGAAGTCACCATCAGGTGCTATCACTAGAACTGAAATGACTGCTATAGAGCAGTTAGATTATTGGCTAGTGTTTCAAAGACATTGGTGTGAGCATAAACCTTCAGTCACTGTATCTGTTAAAGAACATGAATGGATGAGAGTAGGATCATGGGTGTATGATAACTTTGATGAGGTATCAGGTATATCCTTTTTACCTTTTAGTGAACATACGTATAAACAAGCACCTTACCAAGATATAGATAAAGAAGCATACAATAACTTGACAAAAGCTATGCCAACTGCTATAGATTGGAGCAAGTTGCAAGACTTTGAGAAAGAAGATACTACTAGTGGTAGTAAAGAACTAGCCTGTACTGCAGGTGTGTGTGAAGTTGTTGATATTGAAGCAACATAATTAAGGAGAAAATAAATGAGAGATATGATATTAAATGCCTCTAAGTCTTACTATGTAGGCTTAATAAATAAGCACATAGCTAACGTAGAGATATATTTAAGCAAGTCTGTAGGAATAGGAGAGCACTCTGATATCTTAGCATCTATAGATAAAGAGATTGCAGAGATTGGTAAGTATGATGACAGACTATCAATGATAATTAAATATTTAGAAAGGAGACAATCTAATGAGACAGAAGAAAAAAAGGAATCCAAATCTAAGTAAGTATGATGCACCACTACGCATTCAGTTTGAACGTGGTGCAAATGCTTTTAAAGGTAAGCAGTATGTACAGACTATTAAGAAAAATAAAATAATAGCTACAGTAAGTCCCTACAACCCAAATACAATGCAACATAGGGAATGGCAGAGAGGTTATAACTTTGCCTACTTTAAAAACTTGGAAAGGGTGAAACGTGAAGAAGCTAGAAGAAGAAGCCAAGAAGTTCATGCAGTTGCATAATAAAAGTATGATTACTGCAGACGAGTACCAACGAAAAGCAAAGGCAACTGCAATCTACCCCAAAAAAGATGCGTTGCCTTATCTTGTATTGGGACTTGTAAGTGAGGCAGGAGAGGTAGCAGGTAAGGCTAAGAAACTAATACGTGATGGGACACAGTACGACCTAGCATCTGAAATAGGAGATGTGCTATGGTATTGTGCTATGTTAGCATCAGAGATAGATGTTAGTCTTGGGAAGATAATGGAAGGTAACTTGGAGAAACTTAATGACAGAAAACAAAGAGGAACATTACAAGGTTCAGGAGACACTCGTTAATAAAGTTACACCTGTACATGACTTGTCATGGTATCTGAAATGGTCAGGGTCACTCTTGATTATGTCAGGTATCATCTGCAGGTCTGCAGGTGTGTTACCTTTTTATGATTTGATTGCATCCTGCATAGGCACAGGACTATTAACAGGTATGGCATACCTATGGCATGATAGAGCATTGCTCACAGTGAATGGGGTAGCCTGTGCTTCACTAGCTATGGGTATCATGCGTTCTTTATTTAGTGGTTAGTAATTTTCTCTGCTTTGATGGGGACAACTTTCGTAGCTTGTCACCCATACTACTTGCGTTTCTAGCTATATTATATAAATCAAATAAGTCATCATAATTACTAAAATCAGGCTCAAGGTCTTCTTTTGTCATAGGAAAAGTGCTTGAATATCTTTTCATTAACCTTTTTGCTTTTATATCTGTAAATAGTTTTTCTGCAGATATTCTAGCATCAGGATTTATACCTCTGTATCGCAACAATAAACCCTCTAATGTGGTCATATCACCTAAGTTTGCTTTAGCTTCTGCTAGAGATTGTTTCTTTATACTTTTTATATAAGAATCTATATTACCTCTAGCTTTACTCCTATCATATTTCATAGTTCCATCTTCTTGAACAGTTTGAAAGTCAGGATTTGCTTTTAATTTATCTAAATACATTGCCATTTCTTCTTGCAGAAGCTCTGCAGTCTTTTTATTTGCTAATCTATTTATATCTGCCATTGGTGTTTTAGCCATAAAAGATTGATAATCAAATCCCATTAGACCCAACTCTAATATGTAGTCAGGTGGTGTTCTGTTTAATGTAGCACCAAATAATACTTTCATAAAAGGTAAAACTCTTTCAGGTATATCTGTTACCCTAGGGTCTCTTGCAAAAGGCTTTGTGGGATCATCTGTAAAAGCATCTATTCTTCTTTTAAAGGGTAAAGTTAATTCTTTTAAGAAAGCATCCATACCATCATCATATATCGGATTTTCTTTATAATCTCTTCTTCTATCTGAATCAAATCTAAAATCACCAAATTGTAAAAGAAATTGTCCGTATCCTGTTACTGCTTCTCCTATAGTTTTTCCAAAAGCAGCAAGATAATTATTAACATCAGAAAATTCTTCTCCCTGCAAAGAGTCAATAAGTTCTGCTATTGTTTTGTCAAAAGACCTTATGTTTCTAAAGTTAGCACCTGATACACCCTCTAAAAAGTCTTTGAAAGCAAAACTTCTACCCTCTCCATCCATTCTGTGAAAATATTCACCTAGTAAAAGATAAGGTGTTATTATAGGACCATACACTCTAGTGTCTATTTCATTACCTTTACCATCTTGAATCTTATACCAATCAGTACCTGCAACACCATTTTCAGGGTCACGTAGCATGTAGCCTAAATATATTAAAGGAGCAGAGGAAAAAGCAGTAGCTACTCTTTTTATTTCCCTATCTCTTTCTGCCTTAGTAAAACCTTTTCCTGTAGCTTTTCTTGATACAGTTTTTAACAAAGCATGTCCTAATCCTACAGGACTATAGTTATACGTCATTTCCATAGCTTTAAACATAAATCTAGGGAAGGGTATTGCTAATGTACCATATTGAGTGATTAGAGTATTTAACTTTTTAAATATAGGAAACTCAGGATTAGAAGCAAAAGTAAAATCTAAAGCATCATCCACTCCTTTTTTTACTATATCTTCATCTAAGTACCTCATGAAAGTTCCATCTTCCATTCTTTGTACTAAGTCTTCTCCCTTTTCTGCCATTTGTCTATGAATAGATGCAGTAAATGCACCTCTTCTAAATACGGACTCTTGAAATCTATTAAACACATTAAAGGTATGTATTAAATTTTCCCACTTATCAAGAACACTAAATCTTTCTTTTTGTATATCTAATCCCTTTGGTGCTTTTGTTTTTTTCTTAACATCCACATTAGATATAGCATGTTGATTAGGGTTCTTCTTTCTCAATCTGTGTCCCACCTCACTATACTGATTCCACATTCTTCTAGTTTGAGTATCAAAGTTTTTTAATATAGCATTGGATATGGCTACAGAATCACCTGTGTTTACAAAAGTATAATTTAAGTGAGCAAATGTTGCCTTCATACCTTTTCTTTTGCTTGGATTAAATGCTGTTTCAAATAAGTAACCAAGTGTATCAATACCTGCTCTTGGAAATTGTGCTAAACCATTTCTTACTGCAGTGGCTACACCTGAAACTAATGTACCTCTACGTATATTTTCAAGTTTATAGTATAAATTATTGTAAGAGTTTGATGTTACAGTATTAGATAAGTCTTCATCAATTTCATCTGCAGTTTTTATCTTATTACCCCTAGCTAAATTTCTAGGTAATTTGGAAACTTCGGCAAGTGTTTGTCCTGCTCTGCTTATGTGTGACAACATCATTGCAGAAAAATCTTTGTGAGTAACACCATACTTAGCTAAGATTGTGTAAAGCTCATCTTTTTTAACGTAGTCATTCATTAAAAGCTCAAATACTCTAGAGCTAATCATTTCATCTTTACCTAAAGGTCTTAATGCATTTGTTAAAGATGCTCTAGCAGTTGTTACAAAATCTTCTTTACCAATGGTTTGCATAACACCTGCTTTATCCATGTCTATGAAGTCATCTATTCTTTTTTTACCATCCACAAACATTTCAGATACACCTGCTAAAACTCTTTGAAATGTATTAAAGTCTAAAGCAGGTTCAAGTATATCTATGGGTTGTTGTTTTTCTTTTAATAAACTAGCATCTAAAGCCTCTATTTTTTCTCTACCTGCTTGTTTAATAACATCTTCATTAATATTAACAACTTTACCCTTAGAATCCTTAACAACTGCTTTTTTACCAAAAGTCTTTTCTACATCTTTTGCAAAGCTATCAGAGAACTCTTTTGACTGATCGCCAATCTCTTTTATCTTTCTTTGGGCAACTTTTTGTTGTTCTGCTTTTACCTTTTTAACTGCAGTCTCTATACTCTCTTCACTTAGTCCTGAACCTTTTCGTAGCGACAATCTTTGCCCTGCACCTGATAAAGTTCCTGATATCACTCCTGATACACCTGAAACTGTTGCAGTTCTTTTAACATCATATTCTTTTCTTAGTCCCATCTCTATTTCAGAGCCTTGAATAAGAACATCTACCACCCCTGCTTGAGTAGCATCTATAGGAGCAGTTGTCGCAGCAGCTATTAGCACTTGAGATATAGTGCCTATTCCTGTCCTCTTAGCTAATTCTGTGGCAACCTTTTTACCTGCACCTACAGAGACTATTGTCAAAGGAGATGATATACCTGCCGATATATGCCCACCAACAGTATCAACTACATCTGCTACTTTTTCATATACGGACATACCTTCATATCTTTTTGCATCAGTTAAATCTCCTAATTGTAAGGTCTTTGAGTAGATTCTAGCTGCTCTTTTTCTCATGTCAGAAAACTTTTTTGCCTCGTCTAAATATCGTGTCTCTTCATTTGGAACTGTTGCATTTTTAGCATTTTGTAAGGCTAATTCTTCTTTCTTTTTTAAACCCTTTAACCAATCTAATTCTTGTACAGCATCTATTTCATTACCTGTCATGAATCTATAATGATCTAAAAAGTCATCTACTAGGTTCTCTTGATTTAATTCACCCTTTATAAAACCAAATAATAGATTATTAGTGCCTTCTTTTTTGTCAGTACCAAATCTATCTTCTCTGTACTGTAAGACATCACTATAGTATTGTTCGTCATTTATTAATTCTTTTTTACTTATTTTTTTTGGGGGAACTGCATCAATAGGAGTAACGACACTAGGAGTTGTGTCCACAGTTTTTGGGAAAAATTGTTCTTCTTTTCTTTTTTCTTCGCTTATACTTAAACTAGGGGATTTTAAAAGTAAACTTTCTTTTTCCCTTTTACCTTGTAGCATGTTAAAACTAGGAGAAGGTATAAGTGATTGTTCTTCTTTGAGTAGTGTTTCTCTATCCATTATTTCACCTATTATCCTAATATTATATCAGGTATTCCCAGTCCTAAGTATATATAATTTTTATTGTCATCTTTATTTTGATATATCCTACCTACAATTCTATCCTTCAATTCAAAAACACCCCCACCTTTCTTTTCTTGACCTATCGTGGCAGCTACTGGAATATTTTTACCTATAGCACCTAAATCATTTCTAACTTGTTGACTGGATATATAAGCAACCCCTTTTACAGGTTTTTTAGCATTTATTATTCTGTTAATTAAAAATTCAAACGAATCTTTTTGAGCATTCTCAGTTCTAGGACCAAACTCATTTGGTTTTAAAGTACCTTCTGCATCCTGTCCCACCTTTAATCCTTGTGCGTTGTATGCCAAGCCTAATTGAAAGTTGTACAATTTATTTATTTGATTTGTATCAAACTCTCCTGTTTCTAATTGCCTTACTAGCTTCTCTCTTTGTAATAAAGTATTTTTAGCACTTTGCCTTAAATTACCTGCTCTTAGTAAATTCATTTCATCTGCCACAGGACCTGCAGTTTCAACAGTAGGTCCTTCAGGTAAAACCTCATCAGGTTTATAACCTGTTGCAGATAACAAGTCTTGTTCAATTTTACCTGTATCAGGTGAAAAGAAAGCACTTTCTTTATATCTACCAAGACCTGCAGCTTTTGCTTTTAAATCAAGGACAGGCATAGGAGATATTTCTTGAGCATTTTTCTTTGCAATTTGATCTAATGTTCTTTCTGATTCAATAGTTTTTGCATTAGTTATATATGCATCTACATAATCAAAATCTGATGTTGCTTTTGTTGGGTTAGCTGTTAAATAATTTTGCAATCTGCCTTCAGCATCTTTATTAACATTATCTATTTTATATCCATGACTAGCATATATAGTATTAGCTATTTCATATTTAGCATTTTCACTTAAATTAGGTCTATCTGTTAAATAAGTATTTATAATTTGAGATATGTCTTTCTTCATCCTGCCTTCTAATAATTTTTGTTTGGCACTAGCTTTTTTTAAAGCACCAACATTATTGTCAATAAAGTTATTAAATGCATCATTATACTCTTTTGATTTTCTAATATCAGATGAACGTATAACCTCTGCAGCTTTACCCACTCCTATAGCTAATGATTGAAATGCACTTAATCCCATTATAATTCTTCCTCTTCGCTTTTAGGTCTAGACATTAAACCTTTTTTCTCTTCTTGTAAAATATTTTCAGATAAATCAGTTATCTCTGTTTGTTGTTCTTGTGTAACTTTATTGTCTCCTTTTAAAGATTCTAGTGCTCTTTCTGCCACCACAGGACTTGCCTCTATGTCCATTTCATCTCTTTCTAAGTTATACGGAGTTTGTGTAATATCACCAATACCTTTCAGATACTCTACTATTATTGGATTCATTAAAACTGCTATATCAACAGTGTGCTTTCCTTCCATAGTCCCTACCAAAGTCATTGTCTCTGCTATATTAGTTAAGGGTGTGCCACTCTCAAGCAAACCTAATACTTGATTTATAGTTTTAGGATTACCTATTCTAGGTATATAGAAATCTATAGCATCTTCAACTGTAGACATTTCAGGGGGAGTTTGCCAAGGTCTAGCACCTAGTTCATGCGTTAGTGACATTCCGGGAATAGGAGCATCTAATTCAGGCTCTAATTCTACTGACATTGTTATACCTCGTTTTCTGCTTCCATGTTTCTTTTGAAAGCATTTCTTATTGTTAACATATACTGCTTTGTACTTAACATATCACTTGATGTGTCTTTTTCTTTTCTTTGAAGTAAACTTTTTTTATTATTAGCTACAGGTTTATTACCCATTCTTTTTAACTCTTCATTAAGAGTAAACCAAGTTTTACGATTATTCTCTATATAATTAGCCATTAGCTAAACCATCCTCCAATTAAAGAATCTTTACCTGCAGTCAATATTGTTCCTACCATACCTCCAAGACCTGAAGCTGCCTTTGCGTCTGCTTCCATTCGTCTAGCCTCTTTCAGTGAATCTGCTTGTATGTTAGAAGTAGCTAGTTTATTGATTCTATCTAATTCACTCTCTGCACTTGTCCATGCCCATTCCATTGTATCTGCATAATATGTCCAAAGATTGTCATAGGCTTCTTTTGATATACCAAGAAGAGAGTTAGCATTTAACTCGTTTGCACGATTAACTGCTGCAGTATCTGCAGTAGCTATCTGTCTTCTCCACTGTGCGTTACTCTGCCCTATAACTAATTGATTTTGAGCATTGAACTGATCTCTTTGATTATTAAGTTCTGCATTAAATCTTTCTACAGTGTTAGCCTGTCCTGCATTAAACTGTGCCTGTGCATTAGCTTGTGTAGCATTAAACTGTCCAACTTGTGTTCCAAGATTAGCAAAGAACTGATCCACTTGATTCTGACTAGAAGCATTAAACTGTCTACTTGCATTGTCTGCTGCCTGATCTGTAAACAAGGCTTGTGTTCTTTGTTGTGCTTTAAACAACTCGGATTGTTGCTTGTTAGATAAATTAGCCATTTCTAGTTGTAAGAAGTTTTGAGCATTTTGCACTGCAGATTGTTGTCTCATACTTAAATTAGCAGTATCTAAGTTAGCTAAAGCAGATGCTTCTGCCATAACTAATGCTTGTCTATTAGATAAGTTATTTAAGTTTAGTGTATTTGCAGTACGAGAATTTTCTAAGCCTATCTGTTGTTCTGCAGTGAAGTTTACATTTGCTATATCTGATATTCTAGATGCATTTTGCACTCTTGCTTGAAAGGCTTGGTCAAACTCTTGACCTATAAAAGCTGCTCTTTGTTGAGCAGATAACATAGCTCTTTGTTGTCTATTTGATAAGTTTTGTGTCTCAAATGTAGCTACAGTTCTTGCATCTGCTTGTGCTATTGGTATAGCAGATTCCATAGCTGCCTGAATTAATGCCTGTCCTGCAATACTAGATGCACCCAAACCTCTTTGTTGCATAACTGCTTGGACACCTCTGATTGCTCCTGCTGCCCATGCAGGGGGATTAGTTGCATCAAAGTTTGCAGTTAACGTAGCTAGTTGTCCTGCTACAGTTGCCTTGTCTGTTGGAGAGGCAGTCGCTGCTTGAACCTGCTCTGTAAATTTAGATGCTTTATCTGCATTAGCTACAGAATCAATAAGCTCACCTGCTTGTATTTGTCTCTGCATTGGATTAGTCATCAAGATAGAATTACCTTGAGCAGAAGCTAAGTTACCTACGCTTGACGCAGTTTGTTGTGCTGCTAATACTTGTGCTCTTGGATCATTAGGTACAGTTGTAGCAGTTTGCAGTGTGTCTAAAGATGAATTTACTTGAGTTGCCACATCTTGAGCATTCATAAGATTAGCTTGTTGAATAGCAGGTTGATTTGTCATCGTAGTTTGAGACATGGTAGTTGGTACAGAAACTGTTCCTGCCACTTGTCCTGTTACAGGTGATATCATTTGACCTTGTTCTACAGGAACACCAAAAGGTGTAACAGTAGCTCCTGTAGGCAAAGTTGGATTAAATAATCTATCTGCAGAAACTTGTCCTATACTACCTGCATCAGAGCTAGGTGCTTGAGCAGGTGGAGTAACTGTTATTGGTTCAGGGTCTCTTGGGTCTACTAATCCTGATGGATATGTTTGTTGATATGAACCATCCTGTCCATAAATATCTCCAAACATAGAACTAGAACCTACATACAAGCTACCATCAGGTCTTAGTCGTGTAGACATATCTGCTGTTGCAGCACCTCTAAAGTTTCTCTCTAACTCTAATAGTCTAGGGTCAGGAGTTACTTGTCTAGCTTTTTCTATATCAAAACCCTCTTGACCAAATCCACCTGTACCCACAGGTATTTGATTACGTTGTCCATAATCTTGAGCATTTCTGCCTTCATACCTAGGGTCAAATCCGGGTGAAGTCACAATAGGTCCCAAAGTTCCCTCTTGTGTACCCAACATACCTGCTAATCTTTCAGGTGTTCCAATTTGCCCAATTAAACCACCACCTACAGGAACATTAAAAGGTCTTCGGTCAGGTTGCGTATAACTGACATCAGTAACACCTGCTCTTTCGGCAATCATAGAGTTGCCATATTGTTGTCCATCAGGACCATATACAACTGCTTGTGTACCAACTTGAAATGGATTAAAACCACCCTGTTGAAACTTACGTACAACACCACCTTTAGCCATCTCTTTTGCAGCTTCTTGAAAGACAATCATCTCTCTTTTTTTATCAGGATTCTGTTCAAGGTAACTATCAAAGTTAGCCATAGCACCTGTATAGCCAAGTCTACCTGCTATCTTTTGCATTGCCTGTGGTTTAAAACCTCTGAATATTGCCATTATCTATTTCCAATCAATATCTTATCCAACTTATCTTCTAATCTTTTGAGTGCATCCATAAGATTGTGCATATCATCTTT
>VMHT01024310.1_pt1 | contig 47246 bp, 35 predicted proteins | sample 4693611 | NCBI WGS metagenome assembly VMHT01 (sample SAMN12280063, study PRJNA550983) | marine metagenome | isolation source: seawater sampled from same location over 5 years 0.02-0.2 micron viral filtrate | place: USA: collected off the coast of southern California halfway between the port... ... | reverse complement strand
ATTCTCCAATGACCAAGGCCAGTTTTTGGAGGAGTTTTGTTGACACGGATGACTTCATCTGCTAAAATTAGTGCTGTTTGTGGTATTGGGGCGTAGGTGGGAGATTCCGCAGCGACAACAATTTTTTCATCCACTTTATCTCTTATTTTTGCAATAGCGGTGAGTAAGGCGATGTTAATTCCTTGAGTTGCGCCATGCGTGATTAGTACATTATCAGGGCTAACACCTTCTCGGTTTGCGATAATTATTCTGGGATCTTGGATATCTGCCATGTATGGTTTGCCGATGTCAACAATTTTTTTTCCAAGCATACCTTCTATATCCCAATTATACTGCATCCCACTAAATGATAGATTGTGTGTTCTTGCTTCCTGCAGTCGTGGTATGTACCAGTTCAAATAATCTATTGGAGGGACAGAATTCTCAAAGTTTTCTCGAGTGAATCTTGGCCAATAATTGGTCATGAATGTGCCAGTGCATCTAATCAAATATGTGTTGTTATTAGTCAATTAGAAATTTGACCGATGTTCCTATTTATTGATTGTTGAATTGAACCTAATAGTTTTGAGATAATCTCTTCTTTTGTCGTATGGTAGCCAAGTCTTGCCAATGAGGTTGTAGTTGCGGCGTCTAGCCCACAGCCAGATAAATTTTCTACTCTTCCGGGTGGAGTGTCTACATTAACCGTGAATCCATGTCTAGAAGTCCAACGCAAAAAAGACAAACCGATGCTGCAGATTTTGTGGTCACCAACCCAAACTCCTTGCATTCGTTTATCTCTTCGAGCTGGTATGAGTAATTCTTTCAGTGAGGTGATAACCCAATCCTCTATTTTTTCAATTATTGCTGCAACTGAATCTTCTCCAACCAAATTCCACTTGAAAATAGGATAGCAGACAATTTGTCCCTGGCCGTGCCAGGTTAGACCACCGCCCCGGTCAACAGGGAATGTTGCATAATCTTCAGGTGCAGAAATGCCATCGTTTCTAGCTCTTGGTCCTACAGTGACTATTTCTGGATGCTCCAAAATGAGCATCGTATCGTTAATCTTTCCGTCAATTCGCTGCTTTTGGAGCGTTTTCATTAATTCAAGAGCCTCCTCGTAATTGACAACTCCTTCATAACGGATGTCAACAAAGCGGCTATTGGTCATGTTACCGCCAATGCAATCTCCATGATAGAGTTAATCAAAAGTCAAGTTCAAGTGAGCTTACTTCAGTTCTACCTGCTTTGTATGCTTCAATTGCTGCTTTTGCTATCGCTTTCGGGTCATTAACAATTTGCTTGTCAATTTTGTCGCCATTAAACAGTGCGTCTCCGACTAAAACTGAATCCATTAGTGAAAGATTCTTTGTTTGGGTGTTTTCACTCTGTTTAACAATCCTTTCCATGTCAATTGATAGGGCTTGTATGGTCTCTAGTTCTAACGCTTTTTTCTCTAATTCGGATTCAAGGTTCGTAACCTTTAACCTAGTCTCATTCAGTTGAACCCGTAACATCTCAGATTCTATTCTTGTCGCCCGCATTTCCTTGGCTAATTCTGCTAACACATCTTTGGCAGAGGTTGGTTTGTCTGTATTGATTTGTGTTTCTCTATTCTCATTTGTAATAGGTAATGGTATTAGTTCCTGTTGGACCTCCCCGGGATAATTTGCAGATAGATACTTTACAGAGATTTGTCCAGAAATATTGAATCCAAGTGCCATGGTTGCTAGTAAGAATGCTTGACTATTGTACTTTGGATGCATTTCCACATCTGAATTAATATGATAGAAAAAATCAAAGAAACTCATCATGGTAATTATTGAAATTAATGCTGAAAAGAAGAATATTACAAAAATCCGCCGATTTTCTTTTCCGGATGGTTTCGAAGTATGGATGGGGTTTGGCATCTGAATTCTTCCCTCTATGACCCCTCTAGGATCGTTGGCAAGTTGTCGAATTATTGGCCGTAATTGTTGTTCAACTGCTCTTAATTTTGTTAAGTGGATTTTTCTTCTTTTATTGGCGAGCCTAAATCCTGATAGAATAAACAATCCACCAATTACGTAGTATAGCCAATACCAAGGTCCATCCGGGGTATTGCCGTGATTCAATTGATCGCCGATTTCAAATCCTAAGCCTACATCATCATTCATCAAGAAGCCATCTAATTGCAGTGCTAAATCATTAGAAGTGTATTGTTCGAACACACATTGGTATCTGTTGGAATAGTGACCTTTGCCACATTTTTCACTTTCATACGTTGTAATGTTTTCAGAATAATCAAACAGTATATTACTTGCAACAATCATGATCACGATTATTATTCCTTTAGCAAGTAAGACACTTGCACCGCTAGGAGGTCGGAAGATAACCTGATTCGCATTATTTTGAGTTCTTGTCCTAACTCTATGTTTCTTTGGCCTAAACAGGTAAATCAAAATTAATATTGTGACAAAAATTACAAATTTATCTAGCTCAATTATCGAAGATTTCCCGCCCATTACCAATCAATATTACATTTGTTTTTGTTAGTACTTAAAACAAATGCTAGAATCTTCCAGATGAGCCAAATCCACCTTTGCCCCTTTGGGTGGTTCCCAAGTCTTCGAACTTTCGTTCAACAAATTTTACTGTTGGAACTTTTGAGAATAGCAACTGTGCTACTCTTTCGCCTTTTTGCACAGTAAATTCATCACCATGGCCAATCCAAGTTGCAAGCACCATTAACTCGCCTCGATAGTCGGAGTCGATAGTGCCTATTCCATTGGGCATGATCATGCCCTTCTTGCCTAAGGATGATCGACATCTAATCTGCCCTTCCCAACCCATTGGTATCGCGATAGCCAAACCTGTCTTTATCATTGAAGTGGTATTTCTACGGACAATGGTTTCTTCCAGTGCATAAAGGTCCCAGCCAGCAGCTTGTGGTGAACCTTGGGTTGGTATTATTGCCTCGGGACTTAATTTAGCAAATTCGACTTTCAAATCAGTTGTCATAGTAACTCCACAAATTCTCGGTTATTGACAATTACTAAGTAGAATTATACTTACTAAGTTCAGTGGAAACAAAGGAATAAAAGAGATGAAATTTCATCTAACAGAGGTGGCCTGTTATGAAAGGTATTTTTTTTGAATTTCGAATGACTAAGACAAAATATCCCCGAGCAAAAAGTTGTGAAGAAACCCGCATTTCCATAGGAAACACTGGAGGTAATATTATACACCTCTTTGGCGGAGAACAAAATCCAGCGCGATTCAAGATTATGGAGGTGAGTGTATGGTAATTGACCACAGTATAAAAGCATCAGAAGAAATAGAAATTGACCTATCCCAAGAACACATAGAGCCTATGCTAAAAGAAAATATGGACCGATTTGTCCTGTTCCCTATAGAACAACATGAGATATGGGAAATGTACAAACTACATGCTGCATCCTTTTGGACGGCTGAAGAAATCGATCTTGCAGAAGATGCCAAGGATTGGAAGAAACTCAGCGATAACGAAAGACACTTCCTGAAGCATGTTCTGGCGTTCTTTGCCGCAAGTGACGGAATTGTTAACGAGAATTTAGTAACCAACTTTGCTGATGAGGTTCAGTGGCCGGAAGCAAGATGTTTCTATGGATTCCAAATAATGATGGAAAACATCCACGCAGAGACATATTCTCTTCTAATCGACACATACATCACCGATACCGACGAGAAGAACCACTTATTCAATGCGCTTGAGACTGTTCCATCCGTGAGGAAGAAGGGTGAATGGGCTCTCAAGTGGCTATCAAGAAAGAAAGGTTCGTTTGCACAAAGGCTAGTTGCTTTTGCAGCAGTAGAAGGAATTTTCTTCTCCGGTTCATTCTGTGCAATATTCTGGTTGAAGAAGCGTGGTTTGATGCCTGGTTTGACATTCTCAAACGAACTTATATCTCGTGATGAGGGATTACATTGTGACTTTGCTTGCTTATTACACAATAAATTGATCAAAGGCGCTGGGGAGAACATTATCCACAGAATCATTGCCGAGGCAGTTGATATCGAAATAGAATTTGTTACTAATGCGCTGCCTGTAGAGTTAATCGGAATGAATGCAGGACTAATGCGTCAGTACATTGAATTCGTAGCCGACCGATTGCTGGTTTCCCTTGGAGCGGCAAAATTGTATGATGTAGCAAATCCGTTCCCATGGATGGAAATGATTTCCATGCAAGGTAAGACTAACTTTTTCGAGAAGCGAGTCGGCGAGTACCAAAAGTCAGGCGTTAAGGATGGCGCGACTTTAGGAAGCGTCCAACAACGCTTCTCGGTAGACGAAGACTTTTGAACCGTACGCGATGGAGTAAAGATATTGAGCAATTCAGCAACGTGAAACAGGAGGCAAAAATATGACAATGCAAGTAGTGAATAGAAAAGGAGAGAGAGAGGATGTTAGATTTGATGCAATCCTTGAAAAATTGTCAAGCTTAACAAACGGGCTTGATACAGATTGGGTTGATGCAGCGAACTTGACGAAACTTACTATCGAAGGCCTCTACGATGGAGTTACAACTCGCGAACTTGACCAACTCGCTGCTGAGACAGCGGCTTCGTTAGCATCTCATCATCCTGATTATAGTAAACTTGCAGCTCGTATTTGTGTTGATGATTTACACCGTTCTACCAAAGGGACTTTCTCTGAAGTTATTACTGACCTTAGAGAATTTATTGACCCAGAATCTGGAGAACATGCTCCTCTAATCTCTGCAGAAGTATATGAGATTATCATGGCCAACAAAGAAACTTTAGACAGTTATGTAGACTATGGCAGAGATTTCAACTACGATTATTTCGGGTTCAAGACATTGGAGCGTTCATACCTATTGAAGTTGAATGGAGAAGTTGCAGAGAGACCACAACATATGTTGATGAGAGTTGCAGTAGGAATTCACCAAGAGAATATTGAGAAGGCATTAGAAACATATGATTTGATGAGCCAAGGTTATTTTACTCACGCAACTCCTACATTGTTCAATTCGGGCACACCAACTCCACAAATGTCTTCATGTTTCTTGTTGACCATGCAGGATGATTCATTGGTAGGTATTTATGACACATTAAAGCAATGCGCACTCATCTCAAAGAGCGCCGGAGGTATTGGATTATCAATCCACCATGTAAGGTCAAAGGGATCATACATCAAGGGTACCAATGGAGAAAGCAACGGAATAGTTCCTATGCTTAGAGTGTTCAACGATACTGCAAGGTATGTCGACCAGGGTGGCGGTAAAAGGAAGGGTTCAATTGCAATATATCTAGAACCATGGCACCCAGACATTATTCAATTCCTTGATTTGAGAAAGAATCACGGCAAAGAAGAACTACGTGCTAGAGATTTATTCTATGCCTTGTGGACTCCAGACTTATTTATGGAAAGAGTTGAACAAAATGCTGATTGGTCATTCTTCTGTCCAAACGAATGTCCTGGTTTACAAGATGCATACGGAGAAGAATTCAAACAATTATACGAGTCTTATGAGGCTCAAGGCTTGGCTAGAGAAACCGTACCAGCAAGAACAGTCTGGGACAAGGTAGTTGAAGCACAAATTGAGACTGGCACCCCGTACATGTTGTACAAAGATTCTGCCAATATGAAATCGAACCAGAAGAACCTAGGAACAATTAGATCCTCCAATCTGTGCACTGAAATTATGGAATATACTTCTAAGGATGAAGTGGCAGTATGTAATCTAGCGTCAATTGCATTACCGCGCTTTGTAAATCATGAGACTAAACAATTCGACTTCCAAAAACTGTATGATGTAACATATCACGTGACAGGTAATCTAAACAGAGTGATTGATGTGAATTACTATCCAGTAGAGGAGGCAAGAAACTCCAACATGAGACACCGTCCTATTGGACTCGGCGTCCAAGGATTAGCTGATGCCTTTGCCATGCTTGGTATGTATTTCGAGTCTGATGAGGCAAAGGCACTAAATAAGGAAATTTTTGAGACCATTTATTTCGCATCTTGCACAGCATCAAAGGATGCTGCAATTACCGAAGGACCTTACTCTTCTTTCAAAGGTTCACCAGCTAGCGAAGGAGTACTACAATTCGATTTGTGGGGTATGAATGAGCACAGTGGGCGCTGGAATTGGGATTCCCTAAAGTCTGAGATTGTTGAAAACGGTATGAGGAATTCACTATTATTGGCACCTATGCCAACCGCAAGCACCTCTCAAATTTTGGGTAACAATGAGTGCTTCGAAGCATTTACTTCCAACTTGTACGTCAGGAGAACTCTGTCAGGAGAATTCGTCGTAACTAACAAGCACTTGATCAAGGATTTGATTAATCTAGGATTGTGGAGTCTTGAAATGAAAGACGAAATTCTAAGACACAAAGGGTCAATACAAGCAATTGCTGGAATTCCAGACCACATCAAAGAATTGTACAAAACTACTTGGGAAATTAAACAGAAAAATGTCATCGATATGGCAGCTGACAGAGGTGCTTACATAGACCAAAGTCAATCCATGAATATTCACATGATCGATGCAAACCCAGCTAAGGTCACCTCGATGCATTTCTATGGGTGGAAAAAGGGACTCAAGACCGGAATGTACTATCTAAGGACCAAGGCTGCTGCTGACGCAATTCAGTTTACTGTTGAACAAAAGAAAGCCGAAGACCAAACCGTATCTGGTCTAGCCGATAGGGCTGAAGTCAGCAGCATGGATGCAATTGCTTGCAGCCTAGACAGTCCAGATGATTGTCTAAGTTGCGGAGCTTGATTCTACGAAGATAATTGATTACTCTATCGATATAAACTAGGCAACTGTATGAGTTGCTGTTGTAATTAAACAGTAGATTGTCTGCCACACTCTGGGCAAGAAATCATCCCTGAATAATCATTAGGGACCAATAATTTGTTGCTACAGTGTGGGCAATTTATTTCTCTTTTGCCTGGGTTCTCTTTGCCGATTAATCTTTCAATTCCTGTTGGCCAACCTTGTTTCAATTCTTCTTCAGAGAATACCATAGGCAATGCCGCAATTCCAATTCCTAGTAACGTGCACATCATCGAAAGTGGTATCAGTGCACCACCCTCAGCAAAAGAAATTGATAAAGGATTCAACTCATCGCCAGTAAATATAATGCTCAGGGTTCCAGAAATCAAGAATGCTGCCATAGTAGTATAGATGCCGTTTTTGTATTCTTGAGACATCAATATCCCGCTGAAAATAAATAATGCTGCAACAATGAATGCTATTGGTGCCAATGCCCATCCTAAGCCACCATCTGCCATGGCAGCAAATACTAGTGCCCAGAACATTCTGAATATTCCATATATGATGATTACAGTTCCAACTCCAGATACAACCCCACTATTCTTTGAAACATTGATACTATTATTGGTAACTACTATTCCTGAACTTGTCATTCTGCCGTACACAACTTGAGGAGATACGGGCATTTGGGTTGTCATTGTTGGTATTGGTGTGGGGAACGATTGAGTCGCCATTGGCTGACGAACCCCCTTAGATTCATCATATTCCATAAGTCGAATTACAACTTCATCTTTCTTTCCAGAGACTTTTAAACCTCTATCCTTACAGAGCTTTTTCAAATCAAGTAGTGTCATTTGGTCGTAAGACATGATTTTACCATGCCAAAACTCCATTTATAGTTATGGCCGACAAATCGCTTATTTCACGCTGTATGAATTGCGTGACCCAAAGTAGCAAGTACTGCTTCATGAGTCATCTCTGTCATTGTTGGATGAGCATGGATGGTTCCAGCAATATCTTCTAGCAATGCGCCCATCTCAAGAGCTAAGGTCCATTCTCCAACTAATTCGCTGACGTGAGTACCAACTGCTTGGATACCAAGAATCCGGTGATCATCCTCTCTTGCACATACACGTACGAAACCACCGGTTTTCTCGGCTTCTTGAGTTAGAGAGCGTCCATTTGCCGCAAGTGGGAATTTTCCGACGATAACTGGATGTCCTGCCGCTTTTGCTTCTTCTGGTGACAGCCCTACACTAACAATTTCTGGTTCAGTAAATACAATTGCAGGTACTGCAACTGGATCGTATGCTCTTTTTTTGCCAGCAATTATTTCCGCAACCATTTCCCCCTGGAAGGATGCAACGTGTGCCAACATTTCACCAGAATTACAAACATCTCCAATCGCATATACTCCTCTCATGTTTGTCTCACACCGGTCATTTACTTTGACAAACCCTCTTTCATCAAGGGCGACGCCAGTTGGCTCTAGGGCCTTGCTGTTGGGTTTTCTACCAACTGTGACAAGTATCTTGTCGGCAATGATTTCATCTGGTTTTGTGCCTTCTTTGGCATTCTTATCAATGTAGAATAATTTGGTCCTTCCATCTTTTGCTGGTTCAGATCCCTTGGCAAAAACACCAGTATGAACCTTAATCTTGTTCTTTTTGACAAATAATTCTAATGGCCTACGCAATTCTTTATCGAAAATCGGCAAAATTGAATCCATTGCCTCAACTATAGTAACTTCGGAACCTAGCATTCGATAAGTGATACCAAGTTCTAGTCCGATATATCCGCCGCCAACAACAACAACGTGATTCGGCAATTCTTCAAGGCTGAGTGCTTCTCTTGAGGAGATTACATGGTCATCAAATTTCATGAATGGCAATTCTATTGGTACTGAACCATTAGCAAGAATAACATTTTCACCTTCGATGATTATTGCATCTTTTCCAGTGCCAACTTTGACGGTTTTTGCATCTTGAAACTCCGCCCATCCGTTGACCAATTCAGCGCCAGCGGTCTTCAGTAAGTGCTCAACACCCTTGTTCAACTTGTCGACTATACCATCTTTCCAGCCAACCATGCCAGACATGCTCAATTCTGCAGGACCTGGAATTGAAATCCCCATGTGTCCATCTTTGGTTGAATGTTTAGCTAAATCATGGAATCTATGGGCAGCATGAATCAAGGCTTTGCTTGGAATACATCCTCTAATCAAACATGTACCACCGGCTTTTTCTCCCTCGACAATGATTGTAGAGAGGCCTAATTGTCCTGCACGAATTGCTGCGACATAGCCTCCAGGTCCAGCACCAATGACCAATACTTGACATTTCTTTGTCTGCATATTATGACCTCACATGAAAATAGTTGCCGGATTTTCCAACAACGTCTTGACCTTCTGGACTAGGGTTGCACCGTCGTGACCGTCAACAACTCTGTGGTCCCAAGATGATGATAGGTTCATCATTCTTCTAACGACAATTTGTCCGTTTCTCACTACAGCACGTTCTTTTGCATTGTGGACACCAAGAATTCCTACTTCCGGTTTATTGATAATTGGTGTTGCACCAAGTCCACCAAGCCTTCCTAGACTTGTGATCGTGAAAGTGGAGCCGCTCAGTTCATCAGCACTGGCCTTACCTTCTCTAGTTGCAGAAGTCACTCTCACCATTTCTGATGCTGATTGCCAGATATCCATCGCCTCAACATGTTTGACAACTGGAACATAAAGTCCTCTATCAGTTTGAGTTGCTATTCCAAGGTGAATTGCTTGATGTCTTGTTACAACATTTGCTTCATCATCATAAAGTGCATTACATTCTGGACTTTCCTTCAACGCTTTTACTAAGGCTTGCATGATAAATGGTAGATATGTCAATTTCGGTGCACCTTCAGGTCTGGTGGAATTTAGATGCTGCCGTAATTCCTCCAATGCGGTTATATCAACTTCTTCAAAGTATGAAAAGTGTGCAATAGTGCTGTATGAAGACATCATGCTATCGGCAATTTTTCTTCTGAGCCCAATGACTTTGACATCCTCAGTTCCCGTTAGTTTGGTCTTCATTGTTGCACCAACCGGTGTGAAGGAGGATGCACCAGAGGCACCTCCTGCTATATGGCGGTCAAGATCTGCGTGGCTTATTCTTCCACCAGGTCCAGAGCCTGCAACGATTTGCAGGTCGATGTTGGCTTCTCTGGCTCTTTGCCTAACTGCAGGGCTTGCTAGTGCTTTGGTTCCAGCAGCACGTTCTACGGGGGCTGCAGCAGCAACTGGCTCAGGCGCCTTTTCAACTACTGGTTCAGGTTTTGCTTCTTCCTTAGCAGGTGCTGGTTCTGCTACTGGTTCAGGTTTTGTCTCAGCCTCTTCAGTACTTGCTGAAGCGTTCCCTGCACCGTCGACTTCGAATTCAATACAGACTTCTCCAACCGGCAAAATGTCTCCCGGCTCGCCGATAATCTTGGTTACTTTGCCATCAACAGGAGATGGAATTTCAACCGTCGCTTTATCAGTCATTACTGAAAGTATCGGGTCATCTTCTTTGATGGTGTCACCAACTGATACCATCCATTCAACAACTTCTCCTTCGACTACTCCTTCTCCAATATCTGGTAGTTTAAACGCATATATTCCCATTTTTATTCCTCCTGTGTTTTTCTTATTGCTTCGGCAATTCGCTTAGGGCTAGGTAAATAATCCCACTCAGTAGTGTGAGGGAATGGTGTATCCCAGCCAGTTACTCTAATTATTGGTGCTTCAAGATGGTAGAAACACCTCTCTTGAATTGAAGCACTCATCTCTGCTCCAAAACCACTTGTTTTCGGGGCTTCGTGGACAATAACACATCTGCCGGTTTTCTTGATTGAATTAACCACAGTTTCTCTATCCCAAGGGACTAGTGTTTGTAAATCAATTAGGTCACAACTAATTCCAGAATCTTTGATAGCCTGTTCTGCAACATGAACCATCGCACCCCAAGAAATGACCGTACAATTGTCACCTTCCATTACAACTCTCGCCTCTTCTAATGGAATGGAGTAATATTCGTCAGGGACTTCTCCGTCTGGATGACTATTCCAAGTTGGTACTTTGTGAGGGTCGCCATAAAATGGTCCTCTGTAGCATCTTTTTGGCTCAAAGAAAATAACTGGGTCATTGGACTCGATAGCAGATGTTAGCAAACCCTTAGCGTTGTATGGGTTTGAACAGTATACTACTTTGAGTCCAGGCGTATGGGTAAATTGTGCTTCAGGAGATTGTGAATGATGGTGACCACCCTTGATTCCACCGCCAGCAGGAGTTCTAAATGTGACAGGTGAGGAAAATTCTCCACCTGAGCGATGCCTTAGTTTGGCAATCTCGTTGACAATTTGGTCGTATGCAGGGAATATGTAGTCGGCAAATTGAATTTCAGCAACGGGTCTTAGACCGTTCAATCCCATTCCCATGGCAATCGCTGCAATGCCCCCTTCAGCGAGCGGGGAGTCAAAAACACGGTGAGCGCCAAATTTGTTTTGCAGACCAGCAGTTACCCTAAACACGCCACCAAAGTATCCGACATCTTCTCCAAAGATCACAACATTTTCATCTCTTTCCAGTTGATGCTCTAATGCAGAGTTAAGCGCTGCTATCATATTCATTTTCGCCATGATATCACCTACTTTCCTAACTCCTCTCTTTGTTCTTGTACGTGCCAAGGTACAGTCTCGTAAACTTCAGTAAAAATTGTTGACGCTGGTGGATACGGGCCACTAGCAAGGTCGCCGAATTCGCATGCTTCTTTGTAAGCCGTCATTACTTCATCATCGATTTTCTTTTCCAACTTAGCATGATTCTTTTCATCCCAATTACCTGATTTAATCAGGTATTGTTTGAGCCGATCTACTGGGTCTCCTCCTGGCCAACATAAGAATTCGTTATCTGGTCGGTAAGCCGAAGGGTCATCAGAAGAAGAATGAGCACCTGCTCGATAAGTGTAAACTTCGATGTGAGTTGGTCCGAGGCCAGCACTAGCTCTCTCACGGGCCCATCTTGTAACGCTGTAGAGAGCTAAGAAGTCATTGCCATCTACTCTTATTGAAGGGATGTCGTAGGCCAAACCACGTTCTGCAAAAGTTCTTCCACCTGTTGCCAGATTTTGATGAGTTGAAATCGCCCATTGATTGTTTACTACATTGAGAATAACTGGAGGTTTGAAAGTTGAGGCAAAATTGAGGGCGTAATGGTAGTCTCCTTGCGCAGAAGTACCGTCGCCAAGCCAAGTGATACATGCCTCATCCAAACCCTTGTAGGCACTGGCCATTGCTACACCAACTGCTTGTGAAAACTGAGTTCCAACAGGTGAAGAGATCGAGATGAATCTGCCTTCTTTCCAAGTATAATGAACTGGCATCTGCCTACCTCTAACATTGTCTTCAGTATTTCCTATACAATGGCAAATCATGCTTACCATATCTCTGCCTCTGACAAATTGAGCGCCGGGTTGACGGTAAGAAGGGAAAATCCAATCATTATCTTCCAAAGCCATGGTTTGGGCAATAGCAACTGCCTCTTCCCCAAAGGAGCGCATGTAGAATGATAACTTCCCGGTTCTTTGCATTTTAATCATTCTGTCATCGAAGATTCTCAAGCGCATCATATATTCTAATCCTTGAATAAGTTGTTCGGCTGAAATGTCTGGAATCCACTCGCCTTTTGCTTCACCTTCATCAGTCAATACACGGACTAGTCCTGATGCGTGCTTGATTGTATCATCAGCACTACATTTGGTAGGGTCGGGCCGATTCAAGTCTCCAGGCTGTTCGGTGAATTTACCACCAAAGTCAGCATCTTCTCCGGGTCTAAATGGTGCAGTTCCAATGGTGTAAGGTTTAGTTACAGCCGTCTTTCTATCACTCATCATTCCACCTCACGTTGAATTAGGTTTAAGGTATCTCTCATAGTTGAGTTTTCGTTATTCACCATGACGTAAGCACCTGGTAAGACCTCATCATTGTTTGAATCATACGTTTTCCGATATAGTAAACCGGCTTTGTAGGATGACCTGACAAGTGGGCCACTTGCCACTCCTGCGAATCCTAAGTCTATCGCCTCTTGTGCCCAGATGTCATACATTTCTGGTTCTGGAAAACGATCAATTTTCAGATGTTTACTAGAAGGTGCCAAATATTGTCCGATAGTTAATAGGTCTACATTTGCCTCGCGAATCAACTTTAGTGATTGACTAATTTGTTCATCAGTTTCTCCAACTCCAACCATAAGGGAGGTCTTGGTGATTATGTCTGGACGGAGTATTTTGGCATGCTTTAAAATTTCTATAGATTGATTGAATGAAGCCCGATGGTCTCTAACATTTGCATCGAGTTGAGGTACACACTCGACGTTGTGAGCAAACACATTTAGAGGGCTATTTTCTAACAACAGTTCTAGTGCAGATAGATCGCCTGCTAGGTCTGAACAAAGCAATTCAATGGTTAGATTTGGTAGGCGTTTGTGTACTTCATCGATGCACGCTTTGTAGTGAGCAGCACCGCTGTCCGGCAAATCATCACGATTGACCACAGTAATTACCAAATGACGCAGATTCATTGATTCCACTGCATCTGCTAGATGTTTTGGCTCATCTAAATCAAGTGGTGGTGGTCTTTTGATTGTGCCAACTGCACAGAAACGACAACCTCTGGTGCATTCTTGTCCAGCAATCATGAAGGTAGCATCGCCACTAGACCAGCATTCGTGGATGTTAGGGCATTTCGCCTCTTCGCAAACGGTGTGAAGTTTGTTATCTTTGACAGATGCCTTTGTGTCGTTGAACATCCTTTGTTGCTCACCAGTAGGTAGTCTTGTTCTAAACCAAGGTGGTAAACGACTTTTTGGTTTGATTGCGGGTTTATCGCTAGCCATCGGTAAATGTCTTGAAGCCATTGAATTCCCCCGTATTACAACCCAGCAAATACTACTCTAAAAGGTGTATTAGTGCTGTGAAATTGGTATGTTTTTCAAATACGACATTTATTGAGTGTGATTGACTTCGAAGGTTCATGGCTAAACCTGTTGTTTTCATTACTGGTGGTGGTCGCAGAATTGGTGCAGCGATTTCCTCTATGTTAATGGATTCAGGTTACTATGTCTTAATCCATGTAAGAAATTCAGTAGATGAAGCTCAAGCGATAATTTCTGCTTACAGTGAGGCGAATTCTGGTGATGTTAGTGGTGAAATAATACGTGCTGATTTGGTCAATGATGACATTTCTAAATTAGTTACTACTGTGGCGAATCACCCAAAAGTGATAGAATATGGTGGTTTGTTTGGTCTAATCAACAATGCATCTGTGTATCAACCAATTAGTTTCGAAGAATTATCCTTTGAAGAATTTAAGAAAAACTTCACTATCCATGTAGAAGTTCCATTCCTTCTAACCAAGGGACTTTACGAGCAACTCAAGTCTAAATCAGGTTCAATAATTGGTTTAGTTGATACATCCCAAGGTAGAGCATGGCAAGATTTGACTCATTACACTTCGAGCAAAAATGCGCTCAGGCAAATGATGATCAATTTAGCAGGAGATTTGCACCCTCATGTTAGAGTCAATTGCATCGCGCCAGGTGCGATTATTTCGGCAGATTGGGAAATTGAGCATTTTGCATCGGTACTGGAAAAGGTCCCTATGGGTCGCTCAGGCCAGCCAAAAGACATCGCTAATGCGGCTAAATTCCTTTTAGAATCAGCGCATATATCTGGCCAAATTATCAATGTTGATGGTGGCTGGACCCTAGTGGAATGAGCGCGAAATTCAAAAGATGTCTCGACTAGGCCTGCATGCAGGGATGGCTGAGGTGGTCAAAGGCGCCGGGCTTAAGATCCGGTCCCGTATGGGTTCGTGGGTTCGTATCCCACTCCCTGCACCATTTATTTTCCGTTGATTGATTTTGTAGTATACGACTCAAGTTCAACGAAATAATGAGTAGCATGGGCCCGTATTTGGCTGGACTACAATCGGTATCTCACGATGAGCAGGTCATGGCTTTCAATGCAGAATAAGACGCACTTTTTGAAACAAGAACCCAAAACCGTTTAACCGTCTTATTACCAGCCGGCACTGTGAACACTATGAGACGCAAAGATGACGACGTTGGCGGCCGGCTGATTTCATCTGCCATTGTACTACTTATTCTCACCTCATTAGCACCACTAATTAGTTCAGGTGGTCCAACTCAGCAAACCGTTTTGGGCGATTCACAAGTATTTTCAACAAGCTCATCAAACGAATCTTATGACCTATTTATTGATTCTTCAACCTCTGAATCGGGTGGCGATGGTTCTATCTCAACCGCGGAGCCAGATGGTTCATCAGAAGAACTAAGCGTCCTATCGACTGTTGAATTTTACACCAACGAAATGATAAGTGACATTCGATTCTATGGCGAAGGTGCAAACAATTACATCGAGTTGAGTATTTACTTGAAGTTCACAGGTAATGATGGAGCAACCACAGATGTCACATTTAAGTTGAAGTCGGGCAGTTCTACCGTTGAGCAAGTAGTTCTGGAACTTGACGATCCATGTACCGAAGGCGGCGGCCTTGGTGGTATTGGTGGAGGGTCTTGTTCCTATGCAGTAAACCAAATAAATTTCGAAATCGATCAAGGAGGTTTTTTGGTAGAAAATGGCAAGAAGTTAGGTCTTGAGATCGATGCTACAGTAGATGGCTGCCAAGGTGGCGGTGGTATTACTGGTGGTGATGCGAACTGCGATGTTGAAGTTCAATTCGGGGATATTGATTCTACCAACAGTTTCTCAAAACTAGAGGTAAAGGCTAACGCGCTAGCTAATTCAGCAGTCAAGGTTCACATGCCTGGCTCAGGCTGGACAGACAATGAAGTATTGGAATGGTATCCAAACCATCGCCAAGAATTTAGAGAAATGCAGTTTACTCTACAGGTAAAGGACGCCTTTGGTAGAGACGACATCGAAAGTGTCAATCTAATTATGAGCACTAATGAAGGTGCTACAACTGTTTTCAACGAGGAGTTTGAAGATGACGATTTGACACTTGACAACAATGGCTTGGTTGGTAACTTCACCTACACATTCAACCAAGGCATTGAACCAGGTGACTATGATGTTACTCTTGAAATTAAAGATATACAAGGACACACTGTTCTGTTCGAACATCAAGGAATAGAGTTCATGGAACATGGAATTTATCTGTCACTTCCGTCTAATCAACCAGATACAGTATTAATCGCTCCTGGTCAAACCTCAAGCGTTGAGTTCTTGGTTGAACACACTGGTTCAACCTCTTCCGACTTGGAGGTTGTCTTTGACTTGGCACGTTCACTGCCCTCTTCGTGGTCTGACCCAATCTGGGACAAGCCGCAAGGTTATTCATTACAAGGCGGGAGTTCATCAGCAAGGCCAATTTTGCAGATTGATGTCCCAGAAGGAGACTTATCCAACACCCCCGAAAAACTCGAAGTTGAGGCAAGAGCCTTTGCCGAAATTGATGGAACAGTTACCGAGGTTGCCGTGGTTGAAATCATACTAAGCATAGAAGAGGTCGGCGTCTTTGCGCCGCCACGGGTTTCAATTTACGAAGACGAAGAACATCAAATCCAAATCTCTGACTCGACAAGGCCAGAGTTCTACGATGAAACATTGTCCCATTACATAGATTCGGATGAAATAGGTGATTTCTATGTGGATATTTTTAATTCCGGTTTTGATACTGATTCATTCTTCATCAGAGTAAATGAAATGCCAACTTCATGGCAATACAAATTTTTCGATAATGACACTGGTATGGAACTTACTGAGGAAGGCATAAACTCTGTTACCCCTGACATCGGCTCGGGTGATATTCTTACCATTCGTATGGAGATTTATCCTCCAATAGACCGTAATGCCCAAGATATCGGAATGGTCTCATTTGATACCACAAGTTCAGGCGATTCAAATTTGCAAACAGAAAGCAGATTTACCGTTCACCGAACCTTTGGAATTTTAGCAGAAGTGATTTCTGACGGTGATGGAGGCGATTTAGGAACAGTTGGTCCAATACCACCTGGCCTCTCCGCAAATTTTGCAATCAGAATTTCTGACACAAGTAATATTGCCGGAGATACAACATGGAGGCTGGTAAATCCAAAGGACCTTGATAGAAATATAGATGCAGACATGGGTTACAGTTCTTGGGATTACAGAATAACAGATATATTTGGAGATGACGTAATTATAGTTAGTTTAGCAGCAGACACATATGCAGATATTGTACTAAATATCCTGTTACCAGAAAATGTGGAGGCAGGAAACCAAACCATATACTTGAGAGTATCAGAAGAAGGAGTTGATTCAGATGAAGCAAGGTATTTTGATTTACCAATCACAATTATAGTCGAGGAAGATGTACAACCTGGCCGTCTTTCAATAACTCAAAAGAGTGAGTACACAAGATTCTCGTCAGAGGAAACTAAGAATATCGAATTTAGAATATCAAATGATAACAATATTCCTCTAGATGTAGTAATTGAATTAGAGGAGCCAACTGGTTGGGATGGTGAAATCTCTGTCACCTCTTCACAAGTTGGTGGAGGATTCTTGTTGGTCACTTTACCAGCTTACACAAGCAAAGATTTCTTTGTCGAGTTAACTGCTCCCGCCAACCTAAAAGATGGTAATGATGTTGAATTTATCCTTAAGGTTACACCATTGGATGATGAAGTACCATATGGTTCAGATTATACCCAATTATCGAAATTTAACTTCAAAACGGAGTGCACTGGGCTCGCTTGTTTCTTGAATGAGATTTATGATCCCGAACCACAAACATTGGCTTTGGGCGCCGGTCTAGTATTCCTGTTCATTCTTGCAGTATATCGAAGAGGTCGATATGATTCTACAACCTCAAACCTCGTTGAGGTTCCATTAGAAGAGCAAATGAAAGTGGAAGAAGAAGTTGAGATGAATATCCCTGAACCGGTCACAGAGCAAGATGATGACATTGAATTGCTCGACGAATTAGACTCGATTTGATAATATCACCGAGTCTCATTTAGACTCTTTGTATGAACATCGTACCATTTGCCTTATGAAGCATAAAAACAGGCGAAGCATGTTGGTAACATGCGAAAGCGTTCAATTATCTCTGAGCCCGCGGCGAAATTACAAATCGTCAGACATGTTGATGCAGTCAAATCGTTATCTTTGATTGCATTGATGTTATTGTCAACTATTGCTTCTATCAATTTCTTTGCCATCGATGCAAGTGCTTCAAACACTGACCAAGACGGTGATGGCCTGACGTACGGATTAGAGTATCTAATCAACTCATTTCCAAATGACCCCGATACGGATAATGATGGATTGCCAGATGGCTGGGAGTGGAAATATGGTTTAGATCCACTTTCAAGCGCCAATGATGATGGCGCAGTTGGTGACCCTGACGGAGATGGAATGTCAAATCTCCAAGAATATACTTACAATATGCCATCTGGCTGGGACAACCCTGCTACGCCAAATATGCTCGATAATGGTATTTGGTGGAATGGAACTGTGCCAGTTAGTAACTGGAATGAAGAGGGTTCACTGCAATACTTGAGGCCGGGTTGTGGCGATGCTGGCAGCGATGGAAATGGCAATACAATTCTTTGTGATGAAGACCCAGTTGGCAATATCTGTGCTAATGGCTTTGATGATGACCAAGACGGGTTAGTAGATTCTGCAGACCCTGATGGGGACGGTGATGCTGATTGTTCATCAAATGATGATGATGGTGATGGCCTAATTGACGAAGATGTCAACGGTTGGGATACCGATGGAGATGGAATGCCTGATGGTTGGGAAGCAGCTAACGGATTAAATGCTACCTCGCCATCTAATTTCGACGGTCCAAATGGGGACCCAGATGGGGATGGTTTGAACAATCTACTGGAATACATCAATCCGTCATGGAATACAATGTGTGGCTCAATTCCATGTTTTAGACCTGGTCCTGATGGTAATCCTACAGAAACAACCTCGCCATGTGACCCAGTAACTGGTGTTGGACCGGGTGGCTGTGCGACTCTAACTGCAGAAGTTGATGGTATCACTTCGACAAATCCACAACGCCCGGACAGCGATAACGATGGGTTGAACGATTCATATGAGGCACTTGTTTTGCTAACAGACCCAACCTCTTCAGATACCGATAATGATGGAATTCCAGATGGTGTCGAAGTGAATGGGCTCTATGGTAACCCAGCACAGGCTAGTGACCCAAGAAACAACAACACTGACGGTGATGCACTTGACGATGGCGAGGAAGATAACAACAGTAACGGTATATTAGATCCGGGAGAAACAGATCCAACAAGGAAGGAAGATTCCGGGGATGCTGACCAAGATGGAATTCAAAATTGGGAGGAGAATTTATCTTGCACGTTATGGAACGTTGCAGATTCAGATTTTGGTGGAGTTAATGATGGTGATGAACTAAATGTAACCCATGGAACCGACCCGTGTGATTCATTTATCAATTTTGAAACATCGATAACTAATTGGAATTCAGGTAGTTCGCTGCTATCAATTTTAGATACCTCTGGTTTCAATCCTGATGGTGGACAGGGTTGGTACAATCAATCGGGAACATTATCCTCGTTTACCTATTTATCTATCTCGGGATTGGCCTTAGTTGGCGTTTCAACAGGGCCCCCAGTCGGCGTAACCCAAGCCTTGAATCGTAATGGCTCATTTTGCCATACAGATGCAACAGCTGCAGGCACTCTAACGACAACTCAGCAGTATTGCGATGATGATTATGAGGACTCAGATGGCGATGGACTTGCTGACTGGGAAGAAATACTCGGTGTATTTGGTTGGTTTTCCAACCCGAGTCTGGTTGACACAGACGCTGATGGAGTTAGTGATTTTGATGAAGTTTTTGACTTCACAGACCCCAATGAGCCGTGTAATAACCTACTAGATGATGATGGAGATACTCTAAACAATTACTTTGAAGATACCACTGGTTGTGATTTGATATGGATTGGTATTGGAAATGGTAGCACTGATGTATGGGTGACAAATCCAAATGAATTTGACACAGACAGCGGTGGCGTCGGTGACCGTACTGAATACTCAGACGGGACTAATCCTGAGTCTAACCCGCTTGATGATGTTCTTCCCGAAGACTTCGACGGCGATGGAATCCCAGATGCTATTGAGAATTTGACGGGAACTGATTGGACCAACCCTGACACAGATGGTGGAGGAATGCTTGATGGCGATGAATGTCCAGTTGCGTTTTGGGGTACACTTTGTGCCAACTCCCCATTTGACCCGTTTGATCCAACTGATGATATCGTTGAGGATGGAATTGTATTCTGGGCGAATAATACAACTGGAGCGGTTGATACAAACCAAATACATCGTTGGAGGCTAAACACTAATGACTTTTACACGGGAACAACTTATGCTAATCTCGCTGAAATTCATCCTTTCACCCCTCTTGTTCCTAATGTTGATAATCTATCGCAATTACCGGACCCCAGTTTCTCTAATGGTAGTATAGATTGGGTTATTAATTACAAGCAGGCAATTGGTAAAGGTAACTTACCTATATCTTCATATTATCGTAATATTACATTTTGGTCAGATCCCTCTGGAACATTACAACGCTCAAATGATACTCACAATGTAAATGTTGACTCTGGTGAAATTACAAGCTTGAACCTCAAACAGGAAGAGTATTTTTTTGATTGGAATTCTCTAGCACCAAACTCCGTAATTTCTCAAGATTTCAGTTATCAGTCGATAGTTCCATCAGAATTCAATAATCAACAATCCACAGAATTTTTTGTCACTCAAACTGTTAATTCTGTAACACAAAACGCATCTTCACAAGATGCCTACACGTTAGCTAAATCATTGAGTGATTTCTTGCGTCTTGGCAATGAGACATTCAATTTCAGTTTATTCCATACTCCTGTTCCTAGACCAACTGGAGAGGATGTTACCTACTATGTTCTGCAGAACGGTTTTGGACAATGTAAAGACTACAATGCAGCATTTGTTACCATGGCTAGGATTGCTGGATTACCAGCAAGATATGTAACCGGCTATGTAGGAGGTGAATGGAACGGAGCAGGTTATACCGTTTCTACAAACGATTACTCTTCTTGGGGCGAAGTCAAGTTATCATTCGATACAGGTTCAGGAGAAATTGACCTAGGTTGGGTGCCATTTGATTCTTGTCCGGCTTCTGAAAATTTAACCATCTTAAACCAGACCAACTCGCCGCTTACCATTGATCGGGATTTATCAGATACGTTCGATTTTTCTGGACAATTCGTTTTTGCTGACAACTCCACTCCGATAGAAAGTTACAATCTATCTGCATACTTGGTTCCGTTCTCAAACCCTCAAACAGAATTAACAGAAGATATGTTTGTTGCGAGTGTCCAAACTGATGAATTTGGTAATTTCTCATTTTCCGATAATCTTTCAGTTTCCTTGAACCCTGGAGTCTACTCTTTACTAGTCAAGCACGGTGCTTTCGAATTAATTTCACAAGACACTATTGTATATCAAAGTTGGATTAATTTGACAGATGATTCTGTAATTACACACGAATTCCCGCTCGCAATCGGTTCCCCTGTGATCGGTGCTGGCTCTACTACAACCATTCAAGGCCAAATTGAATATGAAAACTCACCAGAAGACTACGACTTTGAAGGCGGAATATCAAGTATATTCCTGACCTTTACATCAAGTTTTAACGGCACCAATAACCTAACTGGAATTGTAACGCCTTCGGGGTCTTGGTCAGTTAATGTCGACTTAGACGAGACCGAGAACCTAGGGTCAATAAATGCTGAACTTTGGTTTGAAGGATGGGTCGAGGAATTTGATCCGGCCATAGATACGGTAGCACATCACCTAAGACCATCTAATCTCTCTATAATCCTAGATGTTCGAGAGGCTCCAAACTTAACTGCAACAATTGAGGGGCCTTTGGCTAATAACAGTATATTCGTTGTAAATCAAGATATTTGGATAAATGGTACTGCAAGGTCTCTTGGGCCGAGTCCAGTTGATATGGAAGGACAACTATTTCTTTCCATGAGAGAGAATGGTAGTTTTGATGAGTGGAGTGATATATTCAATATTACAGTTAATGGGACATTTGCTATTCAACAACAACTAACCGCCCAGTTAGCAACTTTTGGTGCAGGTGAAGTAGAGGTAAGATTGAGATTCAGTCCATCTTCCATTTCGGCAACTGATGATGCCAATCTTTCAACTGGGTTCCCTTACAAATTGCAGAGTTTTCTGCAATTCGAATTTGAATCTACACCACAGTTGAGAGGCTTTGATGGTGTGTTTGGATTAACAATTTCCGACCACAGAGGTCTAAATGTTGGGTCCACTACGGGTGAATTTGACTTCTCTTTCAATAATTCATGGTTCAATACTAGTTCCAACCTATCTGGTCAAACCCTACAATTAATCAAACTTAATAGTAATTTGACTGCGGATGATTATATCATTGCAGTTGCATACAACGGCAGCGAAGATTATGCTCCATCATCCGGAAGCGGCTTGTTAAGGGTGAAAGCAGAGATTGGTTGGAATATTACAATTAGTCAAAATTGGACTCACCTAGGCGACGAATTATGGATTAATGGTTCAATCTTTGATGGGGTGTATCAAACACCTATACTTGGGGATAATATTACTCAGTATTCAATTGTATTAATTACTGATGATGGTAGAAATATTGACTTAGCACAAGGGACAGTAAATAATTTGACATCATCGTTTACTTCTAATGTAAGCATTCCGACAAACCTCCCATCTAACGCATATGACGTTGAAATTAGATTTGATTTCTACAGCCAACAACCAGAAGGAGGGCCTTATTACGCTTCTGAAGAGCCAATAATCGATGAATTGACAGGGACAATTTCTGCCCTGCCCACGCCAATTGTGCTAGTTGGAATAGAGTCTGAATTTGTTGTCGAGATACTGGTAAAAGAAAAGATAACTACAATTACCAATGGTGATGTTGACTTATCTGGATTAGTTGTAGATTTTGCAGATCGCTCTCTTTTAGAAGGTGTTAATGTAGAATTCTTTTTCGATTTTAACGGTTCAAATGTTTCAATGGGTAATGCATTAACCGATGAGAATGGTACTGCGAACCTAACATGGCCTGCTTCAGGAATAGCGCCAGGATCATATGAAATTCTTGTCATGGTCGCTGATGACCTGACAGACCCACTAGCTAAGGGTAATTCAAGACATATAGGAAATAGCACTAAGGTAAATATTACCATTCAAGGCAATACCGACATCAGAATTGATTCATTACCAACAAGCGTTATTGCAGGAGTTGATTTCAATGTAGTTGGCCAAGTGATAGATGCAGATGATAATAGTAGATTGCTTATCGAATCGGTAAAATTAAGGGCAAATTGGTTAAACAACGCCAATGAAACGTTGGTAAGTTCTTTTTCCACAACATCCAACGGTTCGTTTAACATGTCAGTTCCTACTGATACCCTAAATAATGGTACACTTCGTGGGGCGAAAACATTGGTCATTTCGGTTGTCGAAGGTTCCTCACAATTCTATCTTGAATCTTCAGTTGAAACACCATTGTTTGTCTTTGGAGTAACTCAATTTGAGTCTATTCAACCACTCAATGCTATCGTTGTTAATCGCGGTGATAGTGTCAATATCACCTCTAGACTGGTTGAATCATCTAACCTATTCCAGCCATTATTCGGATATGATGTAACTTATGAGTTTAGAGATACCCCGATTGGTACAGTACAAACCAACAGAGAAGGGGAAGCCAATATTTCGCACACCATACCATTCACTCAGCCTCTTGGGTTGACAACGGTAGATATTACCTTCATTGGTAGTTCAGATCTGCTAGGTGCAAACGCGAACTTCTCGACGATCAATGTTCGTTCTTTGACCTTCTTAGTTATCGATGATATTGCTGCAAACCCAGTTGCTGGTGAGACATTCAATATTTCAGGCCAAATAACCTCAGATAACGGCAGTGGATTAGAGCAAATTGACGGTACAATTTTGCCAGCAAACATTCTATTTGAGTTAAATGGTGAAACAATTGGATTTAATGTCTTAGACGGAGTTGTAGGAATTGGTGGATTTTGGAATGCTTCAATCCAATTGTCACCAAATTTTGCCGCAGGTAACAACACTCTCTCTGCCACTTACATTCCGGCAGTGAACTTCTATGTTGGTAGCAATACAACGGCACTGTTCGATAGTAGAGGTTTTACTGAAATTAGATTCATTGACCCAATACTTGACTTACAGGGTCAACCGAGTTTGAATGACCGTGTTGAAAGAGGTAATGATTTAGATATTGAAGTTCTATTGTTAGATAACACAGGAGAGCCTGTAGAAGGCCAATTAATCACAATTACTCTTAGTGGTACTGATATTTCGACAATTCTCACAACAGCACTAAATGGTACGGCATTTGGAACATTAGTTACCCCTGGGAACATGACTGTGGGTATCAAAGACGTCAACGCAATTTTTACGGGTACTCCTGGTACTACGGGACTGTTAGGGTCGGAGTCAAATTCATCATTTGTTGTTCTGGCTCAAACCAACATTACGATAACAGAGTATCCCGAAAGTTTGGTTGCCGGTGATTACCTGACAGTAAACGGAACCCTGCTAGATGATTTAGGACAAAGTCTAGACACAATGGGTGTGCCTTCTGCTGCAGTAGTTCATTTGATGGTTGACGGTGTTTCCGTTGCCAGTATTGAAACCAATGCATTGACGGGAGAATTCAGCCTTGGATATCCATTGCCAGAAGACATTACTGCGGGCCCTCATACCATAACTGTAGAATTCTTTGGTGGAAGAGATTGGGTAGACCCAATAGGAGTTGGTGAGCCATCAAACCCAGAGTATTACCTGCCATCTTCTACAACTGTTCCATTCAACATTAGTGTTCCAACCCAGATTACTCTACTGACTCAGGGTGGCGATGTCAACCGAGAAGAGGTCATGACAATTGAAGGATTATTACTAGACTTGGTGGATAATCCACTGCCTAACCTAACTATTGAGGTTTGGCTTGATGGTAATTTCATGACTAATGTAGAAACTGATGAGAATGGTTTGTTCACTGCCGTTTATCCAGTTCCTGCTGATGCAGCGCTCGGCCCAGTCTTGCTAGAGATTAGATTCAATGGCAGTACATTCTATTTGCCGAGTTATGCCAATGGTACATGGAATATCTTCAGCCATATTGTTTTGACTTTGGACATACCAGAGACAGTAGCCGTTGGTCAAAATATCAGCATCACTGGTAGCGTTGCCGACAATCAACTAAACCCAATTCAGGGTCATCAAGTTGAACTGATTATTGATGGTATTACAATTACTTCGGTGGTTACCAGTTCAAATGGTGAGTTCACCTATCAATGGACCGTTAGTGACTTGTTTGAATTTGGTAATAGGACAATTACCGCATATTCCGGAAGTCAAGGTTACTACCGGGCTAATAGCACTAACACAACTTTCTTCCTTGCGCACAGAGCTGACCTAACAGTTTCATTTGATGGAAAATCACAAGTTACTAGAGGAGAACTTTGGGAATTATCTGGAAGACTATTTGATATTGATTCCTTAACAAATGAAGGACTGGAAAATGAATTATTGGAAGTCTATCTTGATGGTCAATTAGTTGCCACAACCCAAACTGGCGATGATGGGGACTGGAATGTCATTATTTTTGCAACCCAAGACCTAACAAGAGGGCTACATGAAATTGAAATTATATTCCCCGGAACCTTCTCACATGTTGGAACAGATGAAATGCTAATTGGTTATGTGTGGGCCGATCTCGACATATCTATTGACTCAACATCTACTACAGTAGCAATAAGATCAGACGGAACATTTGGTCCAATCACAATTACTGGTTCAATATCTGAAATAGGCGGTACAGGTGAAATTTTTGAAAATCTGGTTATGAATGTCGGCAATGGTTCAGATTGCGCATCGCAAAGAGAGGGTGCAAGATGTATTCCATCCAGCATGGTAAATGTAGATTGGTTTAATGGAAATTTCACCATTGACACAGTTGCTCCATCATGGTTTAATGCAGGCACTCAATTCATACACATCGACATCCTTGAGAATACGACACTGTACCTAAACAGTGAATCTACAAGTAGACAAATATTCATTAGATTGAATGTGGACTTTGATTGGGAAATAGCTCAAATTGATGAAAGTGGTAACAACGAAGTGTTTGGCAGCATTACCATAATTGCTAACGATACTGGCCTTGGTGTGCCTGGAGTAGCAGTTACCTACACGTTGAAGAATGAATCTAATGGGCAACTTGCTAATCCGTTGACTGTAGTGACTGACCCTTCAGGTGTTGCAGAATTCGAGTTCAACTCTGACCCTCCATACGGGGATTATGATCGTTGGGGTTATGTTTATGTTGACGCTATAATTAATGATCCAATAATCTCTGAAAATAGCAAAGAACAATTTGAAATTTTGCGGACATCAGACGAATTCAATCCAAAATACAAGTTTGATGAAGAAGAAGTCCAAATCCCTATGTGGGTATATCTCTTGATGGTAATTGCCGCTATTGCAATTGGTGCAGGTGTGGTCTATTACCGTAGAAGAATTAATGGAGAATTACTACAAGAAGCAGCTGAGGTTTTCGCTTATACTGCGGAATTACTCGCTGCAGGAGATTCGATTAGGGAAGCTATCTTCAATTGTTACCAAGGTTTGTGCGGTGTATTACAGCAAAACGGATTCTTGAGGAGAGACTTCGAAACTGTAAGAGAATTCGAAGTAGCAATTAGGCAAGCAATGCCGCAGATTTCAGACGATGCATTATTGGCGTTGGACAACATGTTCGAGATGGCTAGATACAGCCGTGATGAAATGGGTGCTCAACACCAGCAAGCTGCGCAGTTGGCATTAGATAAGATGATTCAAGAGATTTCTTCAGTTGGCGCAATACCAAACAGATGATGTTTTACCATCTTAGGTAAAGTCTGTTGTTAAAGAAATTTGCTTGGATAACTGATTCGCTTTTGTGTGATGAAATATTCAAAACCCGCTCGAGTTCCTGGCCATCCTTTTCGATAAATTTTAATTTAATTTGAGTATCGCCTTCAGTCCTCATTTGATATATTTCTATATCATCAATCTCCAAACCTCTCAATGGTATTGACAAACCATCAGGGTTGATTTTGCCGTTTAGTTCGTTGACAAACCAATCGAGTTTGCGGCTTGGTTCGATGTTAGCAATATGGTCTTCGGGAATCATACCTGAACTAATCAAGACCTGCAAATGTCGATTCTCAACTTCTTTTAGGTGGTTTGCATCTTGCCAAAAATTTGTGTGCAAATTTTCAACCTCGCTCTCCAGGCCCCCAGCATCCGTATTGGATAAATCTTCAACAATTGTCTCAGGTTTAGAAACAGATAAATCGACTAATTCCCACTCTGTCATAACAACGGCTCATCGCCATACATCAATGAACCTTTTTATTCTTATTTCATAAGCGTTTGACTCTTCGAAAAAATCTACTAGCAAATGCGTTGGTTGAATTTGAATCGTTTGAAGTGTTCATTTTCATTGCACTAGGATAGCATTCACGGTAGGTGCGGTTGTCATTTCGATTATCTAAGAGTAAGATTAGTGCCCTATCTTCGATTGATCTTATTGGCCTTCCCATGGCCTGTAAGATGGAATTTATTGCAGGCTGCGTTACAGTATAGCGCCATGCATTCTGACGCCCAAATTTATCAGAAATATATTCCTTCAATGAATTTGATAATACCGAAGGTGGTGGATTTGGAATTCCTATGCACACCACTGAACCAAGGACGCCATCATCATAATCAATTCCTTCAGAAAGTCTTGCTCCAAAAACGCCACATAACAGAACACGATTACCAATTTTCCGTTCATTTTTTAGTTTTGAAACAACTCTGTCTATGTCATCTTTAGACCAATCTCTTGATTCAACTACTTTGGTAACCCCTTTGAAAAATACTTCGCCAAGAATTTCTTCCATCAATCTATATGATGGGGAAAAAACTGCAACATGACCCTCACTTCCATCGATTAATGCTTGAATATGAGCTCTCATTTTATTCCACATATTTTCTGACCTTTCAGTGTACTTAGTCGTGACATCTCTAGCAATCAATACAGGTCTTCTTTCACCAGCGAACGGAGATACATAAGAGGTTTTAGAGGTCAAACTCTTTGGTAAAGCAAGTATATCGGCGTACATTGCTGGAGGATATAGTGTTCCAGACATCAATATTGAGCCAGCAGTTCTAGCAAACAAAGGACCCGACAAAACTCCAGGGTCAAGTAAGTGAGTGGTAATTTTTCCTTCTTTGCCTTTTGGAGAAAAAACCATACAAAGAGCGGATGTGTTGCCAAATCTAATTATTGATTCAATAATGTAAGCAATTCTATGTGCATCTGGTTCACTAGAATCCTCATCATCTTCAACTTCAACACTTACTTGGCTAAGCGTTTGTACCAATCTTTCGAGTCGGTTTTGAGTTGGGGGTTTTACAGTAAAATCATCATCAGAATCAAGTTTCATCTGGCCTGAAATCCCTTCATAGTCATCGCATGCAGAGTGGATTAACTTAGTGAAATCATCAATTTTGATTAGCAACTCTTCATCTTGATTTATTTTTTCATGTAAATTTCTAAAATAATTAGCCATCTTGAAGCGAAATAGTTTGATCACTTCAAATGTCCAATTAATATCATCAAGTAATTGAGTTGGGTTACTGCCTGCTGAATTTCTCATTGCAGTGTTTTCAACGCTACCCATGAATTCTTCCAATTCCATCGAGGCATTTCTGACAATGATTGGAGTAATAACTCGCTCCATACTCATTCTAATTCTATCTGGCAAATTGTGCGCTTCATCGACAATAATGATGGAATTTTGAAGCGAAATACCCATAGATGGCAGAGAGTTTTCTCTCACTTGTTCGGCAAATACATGGTTATAGTCGCACACCAAAATGTCGCAGTCCTTGACCGCACTTCGACAAGTTTGCCAAGCACAGACTCCGAACGTTTTGGATTTTTCAACAGTTTCAAACACGTGCCTAGGTGATTGTAGGATGTAATTTCTGACATCTTCTTTCAATCCTGCACGGGCAGATTCACTTGAACCTTGCTCACATAGACATCTGCCGGTTTGGATGTCAACAACTTCACACATTGATTCTCTGCCGATTATGTCAACGACTTTGACATCTCTGAAATTGTTGTCAAGCCTTGAATTAATCTTTCGAACTGTATCTATCACAATCTTGTGTTGGGACTGTCTGCCGGTGAGGAACAATATGTGAGGTTTTACTGAGGAATTCATGGCAACTTCGAGTGCTGCAGCTATTGATGCAGCGGTTTTACCAATGCCTGTTGGTGCCGCTGCTAAGTGATGTCCATTTTTGCTTAGTGATTCACGGCATTCTCTTATCATGTCTATTTGGCCAGGCCGAGGGTTTTTGTGGGCCAAAAACGGGAAGTTATATCCTCCAACGTTGGAATTATTTCCCGCCATAAATCGCATTCAAAGTCGGCGACACTAAAGGATTGGCCTCGCGGCTGCACTATGTTGAGTAAAATGTGCCCAGTAATGTGGGGTCTGGACACGTGGGAACCACCAATCAGCTTGCTGGGGTGGAATTTGAATCCCCCCAGCCGCCTCCGTGGGGGGAAAAAGGAGAACCACTGTTAGGTGTTCCTTCTCCTTCTGATCCATCACGTGCGAGGCGGGCACGTATCCGCAAATTGTTGATGGTGATGAAGTTGGATCTATCTTCATCTCCACCGAGGGTAGCGTCACGATTGTTGTTTTCGTTTTGCTTCATTTTCCCATCCCCTCTGCACTCTCACCTTATTCTTGGTATTCTTTGCTTTTTATCGTTAAGGCTCTAGATTCCTCTAGCGCCTTTTCGAGTTGTTTTGTTTCATCAGCCCTTGTTGCTGATTGCTTAATGTATAACTTCAATCCTTCGAGGGCTGCTTGTTCCTTACTTGTTCCTTCAAGTTCATACAGCATTTCGAGATTTACCTTATCTCTTCTGCCCAATGGGATCTTTATTGTATCCATGTCGGGAAGTCTGGGTTGGCCTCTCAAATATTCCTGGATTGCAAGTCTGACAACATCAGATCTATTCCTGGCGCCTAATTGGCCAATCTTGGCATCTAGCAACATCAAATCCTCTTCATTAATACGAAGAGAGATGTGTGTACTTGGTGCTCCCATGTGTCTTCCTCAACCCTCTGTAGTATAGTCAGCATATAAATGTATTCATTTTGGTGACAATTTGTAACACGTTAGTAATACATCCGAACCAGCCTTCACTATTCAATCTTATGTCACGCAGTGGCTTGAATAATGGATGTCAAATCCTCATAGGTGTGATAGAATGATATACTTTCAACCGTTACAATGTATTATGAGCGTAACACCAAGTCGTGGCTTGTATCTATACCTAAAGACGCTAGAAATAGCAATGGAGGATGAAATTGTCACCAATGATGAAGCGACAATTTTGCACGTATTGGCAAATGCACTTGGAGTTTCACCAGGCGATACAGCCGAGTGTCTTTCAATTGTTAGAGGTGAAGAAAAAAATCCCTTTGATAACCTAGATGAGGATTATTCAGGACACCACCTGGGAGATGTTACCACATACCAAAGTGCTTTGATTGCCGCACTAGATGATGAAATAATTTCTGAAGATGAATGGTCGATGCTCGATGTTCTTAGAAAGATAATTGGATTACAATCAGATCAACATGCAATGATAGAGGAATCAATAAGGGCAATGTCTGAGGTCGATGATAGTGGAAACAGAAGAATCGAGCGACTAAATCGCTTCAACACCGTCTGCCCATTCAATTGAAACTCATGCATAACCTCTCCATAACGGGGTAACCATTAGAAAGGGGTAAAATTTGGAATAACCAACACAAAGTGTCTAGGTGTCGTAATGAGCGTTATCAAGAATATATATGAAAAAGTAAAGTCAAGAGATCCAAACCAACCTGAATTCCATCAAGCAGTACTTGAGGTCCTAGAATCATTAGAGCCTGTGCTTGAAGCACATCCAGAATACACATCTATTGTGGAGCGAGTCGTTGAGCCTGACAGACTGATTCATTTCAGAGTTCCATGGGTCGATGATGCAGGCAATGTGCAAGTAAACCGTGGATTTAGGATCCAATTCAACGGCGCAATAGGCCCTTACAAAGGTGGACTAAGATTCCACCCAAGTGTCAATGCTTCTATCCTGAAGTTCTTGGCATTCGAGCAAATATTCAAGAATTCCCTGACCGGTCTGCCAATGGGTGGTGGAAAAGGGGGCGCAGATTTCAACCCTAAGGGCAAATCTGATGACGAAGTAATGAGATTCTGCCAATCCTTCATGATGGAACTATGGCGCCATATTGGGCAAGATTGTGACGTCCCAGCCGGAGATATCGGTGTTGGTGGCAGAGAAATAGGTTACTTGTTTGGTATGTATAAGAAACTTCGAAACGATTTCCAAGCTGGAGTTCTGACTGGTAAGGGATTGTCATACGGCGGTTCACTGATTCGTCCAGAGGCAACCGGCTATGGTTTGGTTTACTTCGCTAGAGAAATGCTAGCAACTAAGGGTAAGTCATTCGAAGGAGCAACCGTATCAATCAGTGGTTCGGGGAATGTTGCACAGTTTGCTTGTGAGAAGGTCCTAGATCTTGGCGGAGTGCCAGTAACTATGTCTGATTCCAGTGGCTGGATTCATGACCCAGCCGGAATTGACCGAGAAAAGCTTGCTTGGATTATGGATTTGAAAAACAATCGTCGAGGCAGAATCTCAGAGTATGCTGACGCTCATGATGGCGTTACTTTCACAGCATCAGCACCAGAACCAACACCAAACGGACTTTGGGGAGTTAACGTAGATGTTGCTCTACCATGTGCTACACAAAATGAATTGAATGGTGCAGAGGCTCAAATGTTGGTTGACAATAACGTCATTGCAGTTGGAGAAGGTGCAAACATGCCTTGCACTCCTGAAGCAGTAGAAGTCTTCCACAAGAATGGCGTATTATTTGCGCCAGGTAAAGCCAGCAACGCAGGTGGTGTAGCAACCTCTGGTCTAGAAATGTCACAGAATTCGCTAAGACTATCATGGACTAGGGAAGAAGTTGACCAAAGACTTGAGAATATTATGGTAAACATTCACAAGAATGCTTCCGAGACTGCAAAGAAGTACGGTAGAGAAGGTGATTATGTCTTCGGTGCTAACGTTGCAGGTTTCCTCAAGATTGCTGAAGCAATGCAGGCACAAGGAATTGTTTGATTTCTATAATCACTGTTGCCTCAAACCAGTCACAAAGGCCACCCATGCGACCACATACGATACAAAGGTGCCTCCTTGCGAATAATCGGGCAACTTCGCTCTGTAACTAGATTCTAATTTTCGTGACGAACCCATTCTCCGGTACTTTGGTCACGCCAGTACCATTCACTACTACCTTCAGGATGTTCAACCCACTCGTAACCTTCTTCATCCAGGGTACCTTGTAGCGTTATATCGATCGAACCTTCGGTAACGGTGTTAACTTCTGTCGGCCGGTCGTATGATTCTGAATAGGAGATGTATTCCTTATCGTTCGTGAAATAATCGTCCTCTTCATCCCAGTCCACCTCCTCTTCGTAGGAAAAAGCCTCCATCTTACTACTAAATCTACCTGCAACAAAAACGAGAGGAGAACTCAGTAGTGTCAAAAAGAACCCTTGTGATAATTTGTATCTTTCCTCCGCAGCGGTTATGTCTGCGTTCAGGTCAGGCATCAATAAATACCAAACAATTGGACCTGAAAGTAGAATCACAGATGAAACTGAACTGAGCAGTTTTAGAACACGTCCTGGGATATACCCGAAAACACCCACAAGAGAAAGTAGAATCGTCAAACCGACGAATCCGAGTCCTGTCGAAATAATCAAGTCTGCACTTGAGCCGGCTGAGTCTATTTCACAGATTAAAACATCACCATCTTCCTTTGCCGTATCGCAGTCTACTGGCCCACCTCGCTCTTCCAGCAGAACAGGATGATCCAATATTTCAAATTCTGAGCTCATTTCAATTGGATAGCAGTCACGGTCATCGCACATTTGCCCATTTGCTGAGATTATTGCCTCCTGCAAACCATAATCGTTTTCATTGGTAACTTCTAATGTCCACCAAAAATCACCGTCAAAATATTCTTCAGAATCATTGGATGAAGAGGTCATCCATGTGATGTTGGTTTGCATATCAAAAGCAAGATAGCCCCCTCCAGCCAAAAAAATCACGCTAAGAAGAAATGCCTTGACATTTACAGTTTCCACGTAGTGCCCTAGACCTGTAGGTTTGATACCTTTTGGTCTCAAATCGTAACAACCGTCTAAATTAAATGTTCATGATATCATGATTCAGAAGGATTGTATTCTTGTCCATTCACTCAGTGGGTGAAGTTTACACCAATTATTCAATTTTGGAATAATAGCCACGATTGGGTTGCATTGTCGTAGTAAGATAGTGTACCGTCAGGTGCCATTGACCAATGTACTCCATTCTCTTCCCAGGTTTGATTTTCTTGTTGTTGCTGTTGCTGCTGTTCAATATCTGGCACTTCCTTAGATTCATACATTTGTCCCATATTAGCTTCAGTTGCTTGGTCTTCGTAATTTACTGCCGCAAATGGAGAGTTGTTTTCAGGTGGTCGCTTATTCTTAACAACCAGTAGTGCACCAATTATTCCGATAGCAAATAATGCTGCAAGGATGAACATGAAACCGTTGCCTCCATCTTCTTTCTCGGCTTCAGAGCGAGTAGCATCTTGCGGATAAGCATCCAATCTGTCTGTTATGCCATCGCCATCACTGTCTTCCCATTCGTTAGGGTCGTTAGGGAACTTATCCTCCAGGTCATTTTTACCGTCACCATCTGTATCACGTTGGGTTAAACTACAACCATCGTTATCGACAATTTCGCCAGTTGGAGTATTTGGACAAGCATCATCAGCATTCACCAAATTATCTTGGTCATCGTCTTTTTGCGCTTCCGAGCAGCCGTTTTGGTCAACAGATTGGCCCTGAGGGGTATCAAAGCACAAATCATCAGAGTTCCATATGTCATCATTGTCTTCATCTAGTTGCGATTCTGAACATCCCACCGAGTCAACTTGCTCACCGCTTGGTGTGGCTGGACAAGAATCAAGGGTATTATCAATCATATCGTTATCATCATCATATTGTACTGGAGAACAGCCAACAGAATCGACATCAAACACTCCATCTCCATTCAAATCAAGTAGTGTGGTGTTTGGACATTGGTCGACATTATTGAACACACCATCGAGGTCTGAATCGATTTGTGATTCAGAACAACCATTGTTGTTGGCTGTCTCAGACAAGGGAGTATTTGGACAAACATCCAAGTTGTCGTTAACAGAATCACCATCAATATCTCGTTGGTTTGCTGCACAGCCAAAGCCATCTACAGGTGCAGCAGGGTTGGTAGCAGGACAAGAATCCAGTGCGTTGTTTATTCCATCATTATCGGAATCTAGTTGACTGTCTGCACAACCTGCTGAATCAACCACAGCATTTTGTGGAGTTACTGGACATAGGTCATATTGGTTGACTACGCCATCATTATCATCATCTATCTGGGTTGCTGAACACCCATTAACATTGACAAATTCCCCTGCAGGTGTGTTTGCACATGCATCTTGGTTGTCAGGAACATCGTCCATGTCTTCATCAGTTTGTGATGTTGAACAACCATTGGCATCTACAGTCTCACCAAATGGTGTTCCAAGACATAGGTCAGGATTGTTGCCATTTGCGTTATCTCCGAAGCCATCAAAGTCGCCATCTTGCCATTGAGTATCATCTTGTGGGAATTTATCTGGGTTGTTGCCATTTTGATTATCGCCGTAGCCATCATCATCAGCGTCTGCCCATTGTGTTCCATCTGCTGGGAAGGCATCTGGATCATTACCATTCTGATTGTCTCCATAGCCATCATTATCAGAGTCATACCACTGTGTATTATCATTCGGGAATCGGTCAGCATTGTTGCCGTTTTGATTGTCTCCGTAGCCATCACCGTCTAAGTCAGCCCATTGTGTTCCATCATTCGGGAATTCATCTGCATTGTTGCCGTTTTGATTGTCTCCAAAACCATCACCGTCAGCGTCAGCCCATTGTGTTCCATCATTCGGGAATGCATCTCCATCGGTACCGGTTGGATTGTCGCCGTACCCATCACCATCACTATCGGTCCATTGAGAACCATCTGCAGGCCATAAGTCTGGGTTGTTGCCATTTTGATTATCACCATAGCCATCACCGTCAGTGTCAGCCCACTGAGTGGCATCGAATGGGAAAGCATCGGGGTTCAAACCAGCAGGGTTGTCCCCGTACCCATCACCATCAGCGTCATTCCATTGAGTATCATCGTAAGGAAATGCATCTGGATTGTTACCATTGGTATTGTCACCATAGCCATCAGCGTCACTATCTAGCCACTGCGTGCCATCATATGGGAAATCATCAACATCATCGTTGTAACCATCACCGTCTGTATCCTTCTGTGATTCAGCACAGCCATCGACATCTACTATTGAACCCGGGGGAGTGTTAGCGCACAAGTCTTGTTCATTGGCGACCCCATCAGCATCGTCGTCGAATACATACTGTAAGCATACATAATCTCCTACGATTTGTACATAGTTAGAATCATACAAGTCGGTAAATAAACAGTATGTTCCAGTGACACTTGGAGTGTTGTAATAGAATGTTCCAAATGACATATTTTGTGCAGTTGCAGTGACTGAATTCATCGCAGAATATTCAATATCAGCCCCACTTGGGTCTTCAACTCTAAATTGTTGATAGTAATTATCGCCAGGCACTAAATCTAGACCTTCAGATGTGAAATCATTTGTTGTTGCTGTTGTGCTAAATGAGTAATCAGTAATAATCGCTGATGGTAATTGAGGTATAAATGCTACAAAGTGAGTGCCAAGTGCTCCATCACCGGTTCCATTTACTAAAGCTCCTTCGTAAAAGACTGTTGCGTAGAAACCGTGTAAATCCATGGTTGTCGGATTAGCCCAAGAAACCAGCCAGGAATCCGAAGTTGATGTTGATGTGAAGTTGAAGGAGTCCTCATCGATGAGGCTTAGATTAACCGCATCTTCAGCAGTTAAAGATGGGTTTGCGTTCATTGCATCAACATACATATCTACGTTGAACACGAACCAAAAGACGGTGTATTGGTTACCCACTGTTATGTTGCTAGCAAAAATATCTCCAGTAGTTGAGGAGGTAGTTTCAGTTACTACTATCTCTTGGTATATTGAATCCTCATTGAAGTGTATTAAGGAACCAGTAGCGTCGAACAAATTTGCTCCTACCCAGTAATCACCTTCAACCTCACTTGCCGGGATTGTGTAATTGACAGTCTCACTTGTTGCAGTTGCTGTAAAGGTGTAAGGCCCCATTGCAGGCTGTGAAATAACTGTACCATTGTTGGTATAATCAACAAAGGTGTAATAGTCATATTCATAGGTGTCTCCAATGATTAAACCAGTCATTTCTATGGTTACATCTGTCAAGCTATTCATTGTCACATCGATGTATGATAATGATTGACCACCGCCTGGGTTATCAGTTGAGATCTCAACATCATAGACATTTGAAACGGCTCCAGTTGAGCCAAAGCTAGTATAATGGTAAACGACAAAGTATGCTGTGAAGTTCGAAGTAGCAGTGTATTCTCCTGCTTCGTTATCGGATGAAGATGACATAGAACCAAAGTTATTGAAACTTAAAGTACTGCCAAATGAATCTTCTAATCTAGCATCAACGTCTCCGTTGATGTGTGAGAATGTCAGGTTGAAGTAATAGGTTACTCCAGAAATCATCTCAACTTCATAATAGTCTTCATTTTGAACACCGGCTGCATCTATGTCGGCAGTAAGGTCTGTACAGTAAATTGGTAGGATAGATGCAAGTGTGGCGATTGTTAAATCGTCATTTGGCTCAAGAATATCGGGAACAGCAGAATTTCCAGTACATGGTGACGGAACAGCAGAACCGTTGCTACCACCACCACCGCCACCGGTGGAAGAGGTACTCCATGTCCAGAACTCTAGGTCATAAGTCCCAAAACCATCATAGCGGTAAATTTGGATGTAAATAGTCCCTCCATGTGGATTACCTCCGGGTATCGTAACAGTGTTGTTGGTTGTGACATATTCGGGGTTATTTCCGATAGATGAATCAATCTGATTCATATTAGCATCAAACATGTACAATTCAAAATCGTTAGTATATGTCATACTCGCATTTGTCGAGGTTGTAGGGTAGGTGATTTGGAATGCAAACCTCTCGTTTGCATCAAGAGTAAAAGACAACCAGTCATCATCATCTCCATTGAGATCTAATTCAGCATAATCTACACCGGAATAAATTGGTGCACCACCGTTGAGTGGCAGGGGGAAGTTAGGGTCAGCCTGTAAAGCAGTGACAGAGTTTGGTAGGTCATAGCTAGATAACCCTAGGTCATTTTGTACTGTTGGATTTGTTGTTGAGGAAGTAAATTTCCATATAGTAATGGTATAACTTCCAGATGCAGTAACACCGCCGTATGAATATCCGTAGATTTCAATGTACACCATGCCACCATGTGTTGAACCGTTGGTGGTTACTTGTTCTGGATTGAACAAGTATGATTCGTCGATATACATTTGATTTGAATCATATATCGCCACATCAAAATCATCAGCACTGTTGAAAGATAATTCTACTGCTATGCCCTCATTAGCCGATAATGATACTCTAAGATAATCATAATCGTCAGTTCCTTGAACTAAATCTCCGGTACCTGTGATACTATTTGAAAAAATCAAATTTGGTATTGAAGTTGGGGATGATAGATTGTCCGGTAAATCACCGCCCGAAGTGCCAATGTCGTTCTGGTTTTGTCCAACAGCACTCACATTCGTTATCGTTAAAGAATAACTGACTAACCCCAGCATCAAAATAATACTAAGACTTGATAATTTGTTAATAAGTCGCTTACTGTCTTTGGTTGCCATGGCTTTGCCATGATTTACTTGTTTAATAGAGTCTTCCTTACTAAAGTTAGATGGCAGTAGGTGCAACGTGCCCATCTTTTTTGTCGTCTGGTTTCCTAACTCTAGACCAAACTCCACCCATTAACTGGTCGTGACAATTCTGACAGTAGTGGAATCTTCTGTAAGCCTCTCTAAATGAATAGGCCTTCTTTCCGGTGGCGACTAAATAGCCTTCTGGTGACAGGCGCGAAACAATTTCGCCAACTCCTCCACATCCTGGGAAGTCGCATACTGTCTCGGCTGCCATATGTGATGCTAACCGTATCAGCACTTTAATGGTCGTATCTTTTTAGTCAGAAAACATCATTCTTCTTTTGGTTCAATCACTACAAGTGGAACATTCGCTTCAATCGATTGGCCTTCCTCACAATTCACCGAAGCAACGGTTCCAGATACTGGGGCTTGAATCTCATTTTGCATTTTCATGGCCTCTAAAATCAATATTACTTGGCCCTCTTCAACCTCTTGACCAACTTCCACTTCAATGGTTACAATCTTACCCGGGATGTTTGCAGATACAGTGCCAGATTTCTTTTTCTTACCACCGCCAGATCTTTTCTTTTTGACTACAGGGCCTGAGTCTGGTATTTCTACCTCAAAAGTTGTCCCTTCAACAGTAGCGTGCCATTTTCCGTCATCGGATACTTCAACTGAAACTTCGTATTCGACACCATTAACGATCACTTTCTTTATTTCAGTCATTATTTCATCTCCATGGCGATCTAGCAGAGTTTCTGTTCATCAGTGAGTTAAGACCCATATTCATTCTAATGTGGTCTTGAGTCCAAACTGGACCTGGGTTTCTACCAATCAATGATTGATCATCGCCTTGACTTTCAACTATAGACAATACCGCACAAATTGCCGCTATTCTCAAGGTTGCTTCATCAGTCAAAATTTCACCTCAAAGTGGTATATTGCCGTGCTTTCTTGCTGGCCTTAATTCTTCTTTGTCAATCAACATTTCAAGAGCCCTCGCTAGTTTAGCTCTTGTTTCACTTGGCTCGATAACATCATCAATGTATCCCAGAGCGGCGGCTTTGTATGGATTAGCAAATTTTTCGTTGAAGTCCTCAGTCAGCCTTGTTCTTTCTTGTTCAGGATTCCTTGCACTTTTTAGTCTTCTTCGATGAATAATCTCAACAGCTCCATCTGCTCCCATTACGGCCAATTCTGCTGACGGCCATGCGACATTGTAGTCGCCTCTAATGTGCTTTGATGACATCACATCATATGCGCCGCCGTAGGCTTTTCTCATTATGACTGTTAGTTTTGGAACGGTGGCTTCTGCGAATGCGTAGAGTAATTTAGCACCGTGTCTAATTATTCCACCCCATTCTTGATTGGTCCCGGGGAGGAATCCTGGCACGTCTTCAAATGTGATTATTGGGATGTTGAAAGCGTCACAGAATCTAACGAATCTTGCTGCTTTATCACTTGCATCAATATCTAAACAACCTGCAAGAATTTTTGGTTGATTAGCCACTACACCGACGGTTTGGCCGCTCAAATGGCCAAAGCCGATTACGATGTTTTGTGCCCAATCTGCTTGGACTTCCATAAAGCCATTGTCATCCAATACCTCTGAGATGACATCCACTACATCGTATGGTTTGTTTGATTCTTCAGGAATGATAGAGTCAAGTTTGTCACATGAGCGACTGATTGGGTCAGAAGTTTTCTTAGTTGGTGGTTTTTCTAGATTATTCGAGGGTAACATATTACATAAGTCTCTGGCTAATTGGATTGCTGATTCATCATCTTCCGCAGTAAAATGTGACACACCCGAGCGACTACCGTGAGTCATTGCACCGCCAAGTTCTTCAAAAGACACGACTTCATTTGTCACTGTTTTGATTACCTCTGGGCCAGTAATGAACATATGTGCAGTTTGGTCTACCATTATGACGAAATCAGTAATTGCTGGAGAATATACCGCACCTCCTGCACATGGGCCCATGATTACAGAAATTTGTGGGACTACGCCTGAAGCTCTTACATTCCGGAAAAATATTTCAGCATAACTGCCTAGTGATGCTACCCCTTCTTGAATTCTAGCGCCACCACTATCATTTAGGCCAATAACAGGTTTTCCAGTTTTCAATGCCATGTCTAAAACCTTGCATATCTTGAGTCCATGCATCTCTCCGAGTGAACCACCATATACCGTAAAATCTTGAGCGAAAGCAAACACTTCTCTTCCATTTATACAACCGTGGCCGGTAACAACACCGTCTCCAGGTATGACATTCTTATCCATGTCAAAATCTCGACATCTATGCTCGACTAGGGCATCAATCTCTTGGAATGTCCCATCATCAAGAAGAATTTCTAACCTTTCACGGGCGGTAAGTTTTCCTCGGTTGTGTTGGGCATCGACACGGTTTTGACCGCCACCGGCCTCACTTTGTGCCTTCCTGTTTCGAAGGTCTCGGAGTCTTTCCTCAGTAGTAGGCATGGCTTCCCCACAATGATGTGCGTCAAGGCCGCCTTTATTGATTACCATAATTTTGACACTTGAGTGCCATTCCTAGGTTAGTAATTCATCAAAGGGGTGATTAAATTAGGGTTTTCTTGATAGGTAGGGAACTGTTAGACCAATCATGGGCAGTAATCTAAGGATAGTCATTGCGAAACCGGGACTTGATGGCCATGATCGTGGCGCAAAAGTTGTTGCAAGGACGCTACGAGATGCTGGTCATGAAGTGATCTACACGGGCCTCAGGCGTACAGCAAAGCAGATTGTAGAAACGGTCAGAGATGAAGATGCGAGATTTTTGGGTCTGTCATCACTATCCGGTGCCCACAATCATTTATTCCCACGCGTCTGCGAGTTGTTAATCGAAGAAGGTCTGTCTGATGTCATTGTTTTCGGCGGCGGAATAATCCCTGAAGATGACAGGCCAGCACTTTTCTCTAGCGGGATAAAGGCAATTTTCGGCCCCGGCACTCCGACTAATGAAATATTGGAATTTATCGATACAGCATCAAGCATGGATGATGTTGGAGTTGGTGGCAAAACAGACTGGCACTGGCAATCAACCGCTTGAGGTGAAATATTGAATTTTGGGCTAATTAATGACGCCATAAATGGTGACAGAAGGTCATTAGCTAGGACTTTAAGTGGTATTGAAAATGGCACACTCAACATCATGGAAATTCAGCAAAATGCTGACATTCCACACAGAATTGATAATGGCAATTGGAATTCTTTAGCGATAACAGGCGCTCCGGGAGTAGGAAAATCATGTTTGATTGATAAATTGCTGAGTATTTGGGCCGGTTCGGGATTGAAAATTGCCTTGCTCGCTATTGATCCATCATCACCTCGAACCGGTGGAGCCTTGCTTGGAGATAGAGTAAGAATAACATCAGTTGATGATGATTCGCTGAAGGAAAAAATCTACATCCGGTCAATAGCAACAAGAAAATCATCTGGAAATGTACCTTTGATTGTTGCCGATATGGTTGAATTTCTCCATATGGCCGGGTGGGATAGAGTTGTGATTGAAACAGTAGGCTCAGGTCAATCTGAGGTTAGATGTGCCGCAATTGCAGACAGGATTGTTGTTGTGGAAGGTCCGGCTCGTGGTGATGGAGTTCAAGCAGAAAAAGCCGGGTTACTCGAATTAGCAGATGCTGTTATTGTCAACAAATCGGATATGAAAGGAGCCGAAAAGCATGCGGAAGAATTGCTAGAATCCTTCGAGTTAGGTTTAGGAGATGTACCTCCAGTAATGTTGACTTCAGCATTGAATGGGGCTGGAATTTCTGATGCGGCAAATATGTTGTTACATTTGCCAGATACAGGGCGAGCAGTCAGGGCAAGATGGCGGGAGAGGTTACTTGCTCATTATGAGCGAAAAATCCTCGAATCTCCAGATTTGGATGAAATACTATCTTTGTTGGCGGTAGGTTCAATTTCTGTCGATGAAGCCATTAATACATTAGGTGGGCAATAATATGAGCGAACAAGTCGAGTTAACAAATCCAGTTGATTTATCGGTTGGTGGAATGAGCGGACACATATTTCGGAGATTTTTCCATCTTGCAATGTTTATGATTCCAGTCCTATACTTCGAATATGGTGAAGAGGTTGCAGGTAAGGTTGGAATGACACTTGATGAGGTTGTTGCAACTTTTGTTCTAGTGGCAGTAATTGGGGAAATGGTTAGACTGAAATTAGGATTTACAGTCTTTGGGCAAAGAGAATATGAATCAAAACAAGTATCGGCACTTGCTTGGGGTGCTCTTGCAATCGGTTTGGTATTACTGATAACTCCAACCAAAGAGTATGCTTATCCCCTAATTTTTTCTTTAACCTTTGGCGACCCTTTCATGGGTGAATTACGCAGGAAAGGCATCGATTCACGTAGTGTAATCATAGCAGCATTCGTTTTCTTAATCGGTATTTGGCTTGCTTGCTGGTATGCCTTTGGAACACCAATTATTGTATGCCTAATTGTCGCGCCAATTGCCGTGCTTGCAGAAACACCAAGGTTACGTTACATTGATGACAACGCTACGATGTTACTAATTCCGTTAGCAGCTGTTGTAACATTAGAACCATTCTTCAATATATTGTAGCCTTTCAATATGTTAAAATGCGGAGTAGTGTAGGAGGAACTGAGCAGCATGTATGATAACGACGGCGAACGTTCAGAACCACCTCAAGGAGCCTATTATTTCGTGTTCTTTTTGTCAATTGTTCTTCTGGGCGTTGCTATGTTTGCTTACCCTCTTTGGTAGTATCAAGGAAGAAAGCGATTCTTCAAATAAATAATCGGCTACCTTAGTATATGTGCGGTATTTCAGGAATGTTTGGGATACCAGACACATCAGTAGTTCGTCGAATGGTAGGAATTTTAACTCACCGTGGCCCTGACGGGAAGGGATTATGGTCGGACGAAAAAATAGCATTAGGTCACAATAGGCTGTCAATAGTTGACTTAGTTGGTAGTAGTCAGCCGATTATCGGCAACAATGGTACTGTATTGGTTGCTAATGGTGAAATATACAACCATCTTAACTTGAGATCAAAATTGAACTATAATTGGAACACATCTGGAGACTCTGAAGTAATTTTAGCACTCCATGATGATTATATCAAAAAAGGAGGAGGAAATACTCATAAAAATTGGATAGCTAAACTTAACGGAATGTTTAGTTTTGCTTTATGGGATTCAAATAGAGAGGAATTAATCTTGGCAAGGGATGCACTGGGCATCAAGCCGTTAGTTCGCTGTAATGTAGATGAATCCTTACTTTTCTCAAGTGAAATTAAAGCGTTTCATGCCCATGAATCTTACCTGCCGAAAATTAACGAGACTTCCTTAGCATTGCGTCTCTCATGGGAGTATACCTTAGATTCTTCAACTTTGATTGAAGGTGTTCATCAAGTAAGGCCTGGTACTGTTGAAGTTTGGAAACTCGATGAACAATCTAAACCTTATCTCTCATCAGTATCAAACTTTGAGCGTCAAAAAATCTCTGCTAATGCTAGTTGGAGCCCCGAGAATGATGCCAAATCATTACTAGAATCGTTCACTGTTAGCGTGCAAGAGAGGTTGATGGCAGATGTGCCAGTCGGAATTGTCTTATCCGGCGGCCTTGATTCCTCGCTTGTTGCCGCTGTGGCCAGTGAAGCAGCAGAGCGTGAGGGTAAACCAGTCCCTGCGTGTTGGACTGTAGCAGAAAGTGAAGACAACCCCGATTGGATTGCTGCAGAAAATGTCGCAGCATCATTGGATTTAGTCCATCATAAATCAATAATGTCTGAAGATTCTTTTGTGAAAGACATACCAAGTCTGTCTTGGTTCGGGGAAGATTTAGATGTTTCAGTACTATTCTTTCAACCACTATTTCAACAAATGAAACAGCATGTAAAAGTAGGCTTATGTGGCCAAGGAGCGGATGAAATCCATGCTGGATATCCCCGATTTAAGTCATTAGAAGGGCACAGAAAAATGGTACTAGAAAGATTGAATTCAATTGATGACTCAGTAGCCAATGATATAGTCAAAAAGAATTTGCCGCTTGATGGTTGTTGGTACTCAAATAGTTTACACCCAGAGGATTATACCGGTGATTTACATCAAATGTTGAATTTCGAGTTGGAACGTGGGCAACTAAGTAATTTTCAACTTAGATTAGTTGACAGACATTCTATGGCACATTCACTGGAAGTTAGGGTGCCATTTTTAGGAAAGAGTCATCGTGAACAATCTTATTCATTGCCTGCCGATTGGCGGTTACCAAGTAATGGTCTAGAGAAAGCAGCTCTGCGTAGTGCAGCACGTTTGACTGCCTTGCCTAGGGAGATTACTGACAGACCGAAGTTACCTGCAGGAACAGCAACATCTCCGAATCAGTTGAAATCCTTCTTGTCAGAATACTCAGACCTATCGATCTCGTTAGCTGAAAAGTATGGAAACTTCACTAAGTTATTACATCAGCAACCAGATATGGCTCTAGGTTTAGGTATGTTTGAAGCATTACACATAATTGAACCCCATCACACTAGAAGCAACTATTCTATAGAATCTTTAGTGGAGGAGGTATTAGAATGAATCTAAATGATTTGAATGATTTACTCGAGTCGAAAAGACAAGAGATTACACAATGGATGAATGTGAAGCGTTCTGAAATTCCAATCCCGATTTATGGTAGTGTAGATGTTAGAGACGCTGGATGGAAAATTGCTGTAGTAGATGCAAATCATTTCCCAGCAGGATTTAACAATGTTGCAAATGAGGATGAAAAACATCTCGCTGCGTTACTAAAGAATCATATTAAAAGGAGAGACGAAAGTTGTAATTGGGTCCATCTTTATCCTGAATCCCACACTAGAAATTCTGCTTATGTCGAAAATGTAAGGACACTACAGAGGTTGATTGAAAAAGCTGGTTTTCGATGTACTGTTGGTTCTCCAGAGTTGGCTGAGCATGGTTCTATTGACGGTCTGTCCGGACCATTGAAACTTGATGTAGTAAGCCTAGAAAATATCGATGGTGATGAATCTATTGTAATTGATGGTTTGAGGCCAGACCTAATTTTACTCAATAACGACCTAACTGAGGGCATTGTTCCAGGATTGGGTACAAGTCGAGTTTCACCACCACCAGTTATGGGTTGGCACACCAGGAAAAAATCGCACCACTATGAGGCATTAAGTGGATATGTAGATGAAATTGCTGAATTACTTGGGATTGATTCATGGAATTTGATGACTGATTGGTTTGTATCCAAAGATAAGTGTCTAGATAGAGAGTCATGCCGGATAGAGCTAGCAGCTGAAGTAGATGAATTCCTTAGCAAAATAAAGCAAAAATATGATGATTTAGGGATCAACAGAGAGCCAGTGGTATTCATTAAGAATGATAGTGGCACATATGGCCTAGGTATTTTATCGGTTAGAAGCGGTGGAGAATTACTTTCATTATCTAATCGTAAAATGAAGAAATTGATGTATTCAAAAGGCGGGGTAGATGTAGAAAACTTCCTGATTCAAGAAGGTGTTCCAACTAGACTCAAGACTGCTAACGACGGACCTGTAGAACCAGTAGTCTACTTAATTGATGGCCAAGCAGCATCCTGGTTTTATCGAGTAAACGAAAAGAAAAGTGATATCGAGAATTTGAATTCACCGAGTGCAGCCTTCCAGAGTTATGCTGATGTGGGTCATCTATACGGCGAAAATGCTCATGGTTGGCATGCTTTAGTTGCTGAATTGTCTATGTTAGCGATGGGTAGAGAATTTTCTAATTATGGCGCTTGAGGAAAATGCAAAGCAATATCATCAAGGCTCTAGTGGATTAATCATGAGCCGTTCATGGTTATACTCTCTAACCATATTGATTGGTTTATGGTTTTCTGCAACAGCATGCGGCGGATTGTTACCAGATAATTTGGCAGAATGGCCAGTAAATATTTGGTGTTGGGGTGTTTTTGGCTACATCTACAAATCAACAGATCGAAAAGAAAGGATTGAGATGTTGACAGTTCTTGCTTTTGCTACTCCAATGGAGTTATTCTTCAGTGAAGTTTGGAAAATATACGAATACCAAAGAGGTTTGATGCCAGTATTCGTACCAGCAGGGCATTATTTCCTGTTTGACTTAGGTAGAATAATGGCAAACAAGTTTGACAAAAAATTAGCAATGCCGATTCTCATTCCATTTATTCCGATGGTTGCTTTTGGGGTATGGGAAGGAACCGATACATCAGCAATTTTCTTACTCACTCTCGTGGTTTTATTTACTAAATATGGGCCACAGCCCTGTTTGTATGCATCGATGGCTTGGGTGGCATTGGGTATGGAAATCGTTGGCACACAGTTAGGTAATTGGACATGGGCAAATGAAGTGCCGTGGACTGGGTTAACGGCTTGGAATCCACCATTATTAGTCGGGGCCTTCTACTGTTTGGGTGATTTATTGGTAAATATGACAGTCGTTAGGTTTGAAGAGAAGGCGCCCGTGGGGTTGTATGAATGACGTCTGCTGATGAGTTGAAGAAGCGTAGGGAGAAAGAGGCCCTGCGAATCAGAACCTCCCTAAATCGTCAACGTAGTGTACAACATTCCAATACCAAAGGCGGAGAAAACACCGTTGCTTTCGTTGAAGAGAGACTATGTATTGGTTGTGATCAATGTGATATTGTATGCGATGATGATGCAATTGAATTGTACAAGGTCGATATGACAAGTCCATTGATGAATGTAGAATCAAATAGGAAAGCGAGAATCATTAGAGATGCCTGCACTGGGTGCAGGCTTTGTGTCTTAGCTTGTCCAACAGATGCAATAACAATGATCGATAGGTGATTTAATTGAGTAGCAAAAGTGACGCGAAAAATGATGCTCAACGATTTGGCGGTGAATTTGGCCCATATCGTAAACCAGGAACAGCAGGCGTTCCACTATCAACATTCAAGACCTTAGTGTGGACATCTAATATAGGCGGTTTGCTACTTTGTGTAATTGCACTTGAGATGCTTTTTGTCAGGCAGATGTTTTTTTGGGGTCTAATGGCCCTTCTTGGAGGTGTTGCTATTGCTTTGTTTCCATCAAACTATGAAATAATAGGTATGAGCGATGAAAGTGAAAGTCCTCTTAAGATGAAAATCAAAAAGAAGGCGAAGTAATCACGCTTCAGTCTCAACAGTCTTAACAGAATCTTGACCAATCTTTTCTTTCTTTTCATTGATTTGCTGTGCTAGGAATGAAACAACATCTAGAAT